>OGDA01000510.1_pt1 | contig 20629 bp, 18 predicted proteins | sample 1570281 | NCBI WGS metagenome assembly OGDA01 (sample SAMEA2582184, study PRJEB24529) | metagenome
TATCCCACCCGGCAGGGAAGAAGCCCACCGCGAACAGCAGCACGATCTCGGCCAGAATGATGAGCTGGCGCCAGTGCACCTTTTCCATGCACTTATAGCGGCGGTGGACGCATTCCGCCACAAAAATGCCCGCCATAAACGAGATCACCGGCACAAAATAGCGGAAAACATCTGCCCAGTCGCCTGCAAAAAGGTGTGTGCTCATCAGCACGATGTTGCCCGTCTGCGCGTTGGCAAACACCTTGTCGCGGCAGCAATAGGTATAGGCGTCCTGCAATCCGCCGGATAAAATGATAAACGCGGACATCAGGAACGAATCGGACATCTGCCCGTGCGGTCGATCAAGCTGCATGGTTACATTTTGGCTCCTGTTTGTTAAAATTCCACCATGATTATACGGCGGTGGCCGCGCTTCGTCAAGCGGCTTTTGCGTCGAGCCGCGCGGTGTATCTGCGGATGCACGCCGCAGCGTAAACGGCGGTGACAAGCTCCGTGATGGGCATGGCGAACCAGAGCGAATCCGCGCCCGCAAGAAGCGGCAGCATCAGGATCAGTGCACCGCTGATGACGAGTCCGCGCGCGACCGACACGATAAACGCCGCCTTCGGCTGTAAGATGGCCTGGAAATAATACGTCGAGAAGATGTTGAACGGCAGCAGCAGGAATGAGATCGCATACGCGCGGATGATGGCTGGGGCCATCGCCAAGATCGTCTCCGTCGGGCTCATAAAAATGCGGATGTAGAGATTCGGGCACGCCACGCTCGGCGCCGTCCAGAAAACGCCGAAAAATACGACCGTCCACAGTGCATATCGCAGCGTCTCGCGGATGCGAGCCTCTTTCCCCGCGCCGAAATTCGTCGAAATGATGGGCTGGGATGCCTGTCCGACGCTGTACGCGCAGCACTGGACGAATGTGCTGACGTTGATGATGGGGCCGTAGATCGCGAGCGCGTCCGAGCCGAGGTATTGCATGATCTGGCGGTTGAAGAGCACAGTCAGAATACCCATCGCCATGTCGATAAAGAAGCTCGAAAAGCCCGTGACGGCGATCTTCCACAGCTTGCGCGCAAGCCTCTTTGGTTTCACGAGGCGCAGCGTGTTCTTCCTGCTCGCAAAGTGCGTCAGCATCATGAGGAACGACACCGCCGAGCCCAGCGCCGTGGCAAGACCCGCGCCGTAAACGCCCATATCGCATGGGAAGACGAAGAACCAGTCGCCGAGCACATTGAAGATGCCGCCCGACAGCACACCAAGCGTCGCAAGTGCGGGCGCGCCGTCGTTGCGCAGAAATGCCGCGAGCATCTGATTGAAGAGGAACAGCGGGAATACAACTTTAACGGGGATCATGTACCGCTGCGCGAGGGCGAGCAGCGTCTCATCCGTGCCGAAAAACATCAGAAGCGGACGCTCGAAGAGGATGAGCCCGACCCACGCGAGCGCCGCCAGAATGACCGAGCCGATGACCGCTGCGGTGAAATACTGGTCGTCCTCACCGTCAGCGCTCATGCCGCTGCCGCGCTTCGTGCTGAAGATCACACTGCCGCCGATGCCCATGAGAAGGCCAATGCTGTAGATGACGTTCCACACCGGCGCGACCACAGCCAGCGCCGCCGTGCCATCAGGCCCCTGATACTGCCCGACCATCGCCATGTCGACGATGCCGTAGATGCTGGAGATCAGCGCACTGCCGAACGCCGCCGACAAGTATTTGAAGTAAAGCGTTTTGATATTTCCACGCAAAAGGTCCATTGTCGTTTCCTCCTGTCAACAAAAAAGCCGGATAAGGAACAGGCATTTCAGCCTGCGCCCTATCCGGCTGCCGTTTCTTTCGAACAGCGCGCCCTCCGAGCGAGCAAGAGGGACTAAAGCACAAGAAAACGGCAATGTCAAGCCGCGGCGATTTCCCTCTTTTTTCCTTTCTGAATTTTCCGTGGACAATTTCTTCCCGATGGGGTAACATCATAGAAAAACAGGAAACGGAACACTTTTTCATGGACAAGTACAGCATCTTAAAGCAATATTACGGCCACAGCGCGTTTCGCGCGGGGCAGGTCTGTCTGCACCACGACCTCGGTCCATTGGGAGCACTCCGGGCGCGATGCACTGTGCGTCATGCCGACGGGCGGGGGCAAGTCGCTCTGCTATCAGATCCCCGCGCTGCTCCTGCCGGGCATCACGCTCGTCGTCTCGCCGCTCATCTCGCTGATGAAGGATCAGGTCGCAGCGCTCAAGAGCGCGGGCGTTCCCGCAGCGTACATCAACAGCTCACTGACAGGTGAGCAGATCCGCACGGTCTACGCCCGCACGCGCAAGGGTGCCTACAAGCTCATCTACGTCGCGCCCGAGCGGTTGGAAACGAACAGCTTTTTATCGCTGATGCAGGAGATGGACGTGTCGTTTCTCGCTGTGGACGAGGCACACTGCATTTCGCAGTGGGGACAGGACTTCCGCCCGAGTTACCTCGGCATTGTCGATTTCATCAATGTCCTGCCGCGCAGACCCATTGTCGCGGCCTACACCGCGACGGCGACAAAGCAGGTGCAGTCCGACATTCTGCGGCTCTTGCAGCTGCAAAGCCCGTACCGCATCGTGACGGGCTTCGACCGTCCGAACCTCTATTTCGACGTGCGCCGCCCGAAAAACAAGTTTTCCGCCCTCGCCGCACTCATCGACGAGCGGCGGGGCAGGAGCGGCATCGTCTACTGTGCAACGCGCGCGGCGGTCGAGCGCGTGTGCGACAGCCTGTGTGACCGCGGCATCGCCGCCACGCGCTATCACGCGGGCCTCACAGATGAGGAGCGGCAGCAGAATCAGGACGATTTTCAGTTTGACCGCAAGACCGTCATGGTCGCGACGAACGCCTTCGGCATGGGCATCGACAAGTCAAACGTCAGCTTTGTCATCCATTACAACATGCCGAAAAGCCTCGAGGCCTACTATCAGGAGGCGGGCCGCGCCGGACGCGACGGCGAGAATGCCGACTGCGTCCTGCTCTTCGCGCCCGCTGATGTGGAGACCGCACGCTTTCTCATCGAAAACGGCGGAGCCGACCAGCTCTCGGAGGAGGACGCTGCGCTCGTGCGCAAACGCGACTATGAGCGCCTGCAGGCGATGACGGGGTACTGCAAATCCGTCGACTGTCTGCGCGGGCGGCTGCTTGACTACTTCGGCCAGATACACCCCGCAAACTGCGGAAACTGCTCCAACTGTAAAGCGACCTACCAGACCGAGGACATCACGCTCTCGGCGCAGATGATCTTATCGTGCGTCATGCGCATCCGCGAGCGGCTGGGCTACTACGTCGGCAAAACGCTCGTCATTCAGGTCCTGCGCGGGAGCCGCGACCAGCGTCTTTTGTCGCTCGGCCTTGCGAGCCTGTCGACCTATGCTCTCATGGACAAAACGTCGCCAAGCGTCATCGAGCGGTACATCGAATACCTCGAATCTGCGGGATATCTCGAGGTCGACCAGCACTATTCGACGCTCCGGCCCACAAAAAAAGCATCCGCCGTGCTCTTTGACGGCGAATGCGTGCTGATGCAGAAGCGGGTGGAGCCGAAGGCGGAGAAAAAGTACCCGCGCGGCGCGTTTTCGGACGAATTCGAGGAAAACAGCCTTTATGAGGCGCTGCGCGCCCAGCGCGCGGAGCTTGCCAAACGCGAGAGCGTTCCCGCCTACGTCATCTTTTCGAACGCGACGCTCGCCGACATGGCGGAGAAAGCGCCGCGCTCGCTCTCAGAGCTTCTCGAGGTCTCGGGTGTCGGCGAGCGGAAGGCCTCTCGCTACGGAGAGGTCTTCCTGCGCACCATTGAGGAGTATATACAGCAGCAGGGGTAAAGCGGGCTCACTTCAGCACCGTGCCGTCTGCCAGCGTGATGATATAGCCGTTGAAGTTGATGGTGCCGTTGCTGGTGAGGCTAGTAAGCGTGCAGTTGCCGGTCAGGTTCCACGTGCAACCGTTCTCGATCGTGACGACCGCGTTGTCGCTGACGGCGGTGCCGCCCTCGGCATTGTCGATGATGTTGATGGTGCCGGTGAAGGTGCTGCCGTTTTTCATCGTCATCGTGAGCGTCGGGATGGTATCGACGATGATATCGCCTGCAAGCGTCTGACCGTCTGCGGCGAATTCGACCTGTGCGCCGTTGCTGCCGGCGGTTCCCCAGCCGCGGCTGGTGGAGTTGCCGACCACGCGCAGCAGCGCGCCGTCCGCATCATTGTTGACGATATTCACGCCGGAGAGCGTCAGCAGGCAGCGGGTGTTCGTGATGTAGAACATGTCACCGCTGCTGCCAACGAGGCTGCCGCCGGTCATCGAGAAGACGGACGTGCCGACGTCCGCGTCGCCGCTCATGGACTGATAGATCATCACGTTGTGGACGTTTTCTGAAGAGCTCGTACCCTTGGTGTCGCTCATGTTGCCGGTGGCATAGCAGTCTTCGAGCGTGATGGAGTTCTTACCCTCGATGACAAGGGCTTCGGAGTTGTTCGCCGTCAGGTTCGCATTCTTCACGGTGATGTCCGCCGTGGAGTAGACCGCGGGGGAGTTGTAGCCGTTCGAGGTGTACGCGCCGCCGCTCACGTTGACCGTACCGCCGCCGCGGTCGGAGCGGATGGCCGCGGACGAGTTGCCGGAGGTCTCGACAACTAAGTTGCTCGCGCTCGTCGTGCCGCCGCCGTAACTGAACACGCCGTTGCCATTTTGCGCAGAGGACGGGACGGTTGCATTCTTGATGGTCACCGTCGCGCCGTTCATCGCGAGAAGCGCTGCGTTCATACCGTAAAAGTCGCCGTCCTCGGTGTTCGAGGCCGCACCCGCGCTCTTGTCGACGCTGACGCCGTCGAGCGTGACGGCCGCGCCGTCCACGCGCAGGGCGTTTTCGTCGTCGCCGGTCGAGGTGTAGCTTTCGCCGCTGTAGGTGCCGTCCTCGCTGATGGTCGTGGCGGCGGCGCCCTGCGTCACCTCGCCGCTGCCGCCAAAGCTCTGGCCGCCGCCCACGGACTCGACCGTGGCGCTCGCCGCGGTGTTATTGCTGCCGACCTCAACGGTCAGGATATCGCCCTCGGCGAGGTCGCTGAGCTCGATGCTCTCGTCATTTTTTGTAATTTCCGCATTCGCGAAGTCGAGCGTCACACTCTCCTCGCCCGCGGTAAAGCTGCTGCCGCCCATGCCGCCGGGGCGCTACCGCTCGGGGCCTCGCCATCAGGTTTCTCTGGAGGCTGGCTGCCGGAATCACCGCTCTGGCTGTTGGAAGAACTGTTCTGGCATCTCGGGCGGCTGGCTGCCGGTGCTGCCGCTCTGGCTGTCGGGCTTTGCGGGCGGCTGACTGCTGTCGGACGATGCATGATCCTCACTGCTGCTGTTGCCGCTCTGCGTTTCGCCGTCCAGCTTGTCGGGCGGCGTCTGGCCGGAATCGGAACTGTCAGACACGTCATGGGACGGCATACCGCCCGCACTCAGCTCGCCGAGCTGCATCGTCACGGCAGTGCCGTCAATATCGGTGATCTCGCCGGTGATCGTCTGGCCGGAGCAGTCCGATGTTTTGCTGCCGCACGCGGCGAGCGACAGTGTCAGCGCCGCCGCGCAGAAAAGAGAACGAATCTTTTTGCTTTTCATCAAAAATGACCTTCTTCGTCATTGTGTATCCCAAATGCTTCCGCGGGGCTGTCGTTTTTCGCTTTCCCCTTGGAACGAGGTCATGATTGCCCGCCAACCTAAAAAAGCTAAAGGAAAGTTTGAACATTTTGTTTTTCACGAAAACGCAAAAAGCAGTGCCGCCTGAAATCAGGCGGCACTGTTCCTATTGATATGATGTTTCCACCGGCGCGGCGCAGGCGGTTAGTTCGCTCTAACTTGCAGTCTTTTGAAAAGCCGCCGCAGGGCAGCTTTCCAATATATCCTGCTTTCCCGCTTGCCTTCGGGAAGGTGATCGACCTTGCGTATTGTAGCACAGCGATTTTCGCATTGCAAGAGCGGTTTTCAAATTTTTCGCGATATTTTCTTTGCTACATACGCTTTCTCGCCCCGTCCGCTGCGACAGACTGTTCCCATTCTGTGTCCCGCGGCACTTGCATCCCGCGGCTTTCGCTGGTATACTATGTTCAGAAGTTAGATGCATTTAACAGAATTGATATTTCACATAGAAAAGACGGTGAACGATATGGAAGCATTTTACGGCATTTTGATCCCATTTCTCGGCACGTCGCTCGGCGCGGCGTGCGTGTTCTTCATGAAAAAGTCGCTCAGCGACGCTGTGCAGCGCTCGCTGACGGGCTTTGCCGCGGGCGTGATGGTCGCGGCCTCGGTCTGGAGCCTGCTGATCCCCGCCATCGAGCAGTCGTCGGCGATGGGGAAACTCTCGTTTCTGCCGGCGTTTCTCGGCTTTTGGGTCGGCATTTTCTTTTTGCTGCTGCTCGACCACGTCGTCCCGCACCTGCACGCCAAGAGCGGGCAGGTCGAGGGGCCTAAGAGCCAACTCCAGCGCACGACGATGATGGTGCTGGCCGTCACACTGCACAACATCCCCGAGGGCATGGCCGTCGGCGTGGTGTATGCGGGCTATCTCTCCGGCAGCGCACAGATCACGGCGGCGGGCGCGCTGGCGCTCTCACTCGGCATCGCGATCCAGAATTTTCCCGAGGGGGCGATCATTTCGCTCCCCCTGCGCGCCGAGGGCATGGGCAAAGCAAGAGCTTTCTGGGGCGGCGTGCTCTCGGGCATCGTCGAGCCCATCGGCGCGGTGCTGACGATACTCGCCGCGTCGCTCATCGTTCCGGCGCTGCCGTATCTTCTGAGCTTTGCCGCGGGCGCGATGCTCTATGTCGTCGTCGAAGAGCTGATCCCCGAAATGTCGCAGGGCGCGCACTCCAACATCGGCACGGTGTTCTTCGCCGTGGGCTTCAGCCTGATGATGGTGCTGGACGTGGCGCTGGGGTAAAATACGGCAGAAATACAAGCAGGAGGCAATACCGAGCGGTACGTCTCCTGCTTTTTATGCTGACGCCAGCCTTGCGCCTATTTTTCCACCCGAATAAGATTGCTCTCATACGGGCGCTTGCCGGAGAGCACTTCGTCATAAAAATTCTGCTTCCAGTCGATGTAGGCGACGCTGTCCTGCAATTCCCGAATGCCTGCGCGCAGCGCCTCCTGCTTCTGCGCCAGCAGTATCTTGCGCTGCGGGATGGTGCGCTCGCCTTGCAGGCAGAGGGCGAGGTAGTCCTTCATCTCCTGAATGCTCATGCCGCATTTTTTCAGGCGCGTCAGGCTGCTGATCCACGCGACGTCCCGCTCGTCAAACACGCGGCGGTTGTTTTTGTCGCGCTTGACGTTGGGGACAAGCCCCTCGTTGCAGTAAAATTTTAAGGCCTGATAGGTCATGCCCGTTTCCTTGCAGATCTGCATCATGGTGTAGCGCATGGTAATCCCTCTCTGCTGCGTAAAAATTGTGTTTTTTCCCCAAAAGCCTCTTGACCGGTTGTTACAACCGGTATTTATAATCGGCAGTATCAACCGGAAGCTGCCATCGGCAATGATAGCAAACAGCGGCAAATACCGCAAGAAAAACGGTCAGAGAGGATACGTTATGATGAATAACTTTATTTTTGAAAACAAGACCAAGGTATATTTCGGCAAAGGCGGCGTGAAGGAGTACCTCGGCGGCCTGCTCGCAAACTTTGGCGAAACCGTCATGCTGGCCTATGGCGGCGGCTCCATCAAGTGCAACGGCGTGTACGATGAGATCATGGGTATCCTGAACGCGCAGGGTAAGTGCGTTGTGGAGTTCTCCGGCATCATGTCCAACCCCACCTATGCCAAGGTGCAGGAGGGCGCGAAGCTGGCACGTGAAAACCATGTTGACCTGATCCTCGCCGCGGGCGGCGGCAGCGTGTCCGACTGCTGCAAGGTCATCTCCGGCGCGTTCGACACGCTGAGCCACGCGATGGAAACCTACTTCGGCAAGCCGGATGAAAACAACCTCTCCGATGATATCAATGAGGCCGTCATGCGCAACGTCATCCGCAGCATCCGCATTTTGCTGACCGATCCTGAAAATTACGACGCCAGAAGCGAGCTGGCGCAGGCGTCCGCCATGGCAGAGAACGGCGTGCTGAAGATCGGCAAGGTCACGGATTTTCAGGCGCATCAGATTGAACACCAGCTGGGCGCTTACACCAATTGCAACCATGGAGCGGGCCTGGCGGTCATCCACCCCGTTCTGTACCGCCACATCTACAAGTCTGGTGCGGCGCGGTTTGCGCGGTTTGCTCAGAATGTCTGGGCATTGCGCCCAAGGGCAGTGACGGGGAAACCGCCGCCGGTATCGACGCGCTGGCCGCGTTCATTAAGGAAATCGGTCTGCCGGCCAGCTTTGCAGAGCTTGGCATTCCCGCCGACACCGACTTCCGCGCCGTGGCGGATTCTACCAACATCACCGCTGGCTGCTGCAAAAAGTTGACGCACGACGAGATCTACGAAATTTTGCAGGAATGCCTGTGAGTATCCGCGCTTTTCGCAGCAAAACAAAGCATTCTTTTCGCTGTGCTCCATTTTTGGCTTTTCTGCCTCTTGCATTTGGGCCAAAGCGTGATATCATGGGCCAGACAAATTGCGGAAAGGGGCGGTAGAGTTGAACGCTGCATCGCAGAAAAAATCATTGGATATGCTCCACGGGACGCTCTGGGATAAGATCCCGCGCTTTGCCGTTCCGGTGGCGGCCACGGCGATTTTGAGCCAGCTGTTCAACGCCGCGGACATCGCTGTCATCGGCAACTTTACCGGCGAGCTGTGGCGGTCGCGGCCGTCGGCACAAACAGCTCGATCATCAGCCTGATCGTCAACCTGTTCATCGGCATCGCGCTGGGCGCGAACGTGACGATCGCGCACGCCATCGGCGAAAAGAACGACACGATGGTGCACCACGCGGTGCACACCTCTATCGTTGTGGCGGTGCTGGGCGGTTTGATCGCGGCGGTCATCGGTGAGCTGTTCGCCGTTCCGCTGCTGAATCAGCTGAATGTGCCGGACGATGTGTTCCCGCTGGCGCTGCTATACCTGCGCATCTATCTTGCGGGCCTGCCGGTGATCCTGCTCTACAACTTTGAGGCGGCGGTCTTCCGCAGCGTGGGCGAGACGAAAATTCCGCTGATCGCGCTGACGGCCTCCGGCGTTCTGAACGTGATCCTGAACCTCTTTTTCGTGGCCGCGCTCCACATGAGCGTGGACGGCGTCGCGATCGCAACGGTGCTGTCGAACGCGGTCAGCGCGGCGATCTTGTGGGTCTTCCTGCTTAAAACGGACAAGGTCATCTGCCTTGAGCCGAAAAAGCTGCGCATCGACGGGCTGTGCCTCAAGCAAATTCTACGCATCGGCGTTCCCGCGGGTGTGCAGAGCGCGATGTTCTCCATCGCGAATATCGTCATTCAGGGCGCGATCAACAGCCTCGGCACGGTCGTCATGGCGGCGTCGAGCGCGGCCTACAACATTGAGGTCATCACCTACGATATCCTCAACTCCTTCTCGCAGGCCTGCACGACATTCGTCGGACAGAACTTCGGCGCGGGCGAGATCAAGCGCTGCAAGAAAACGCTGCTGCTGTGTCTTCTCGAGGGCATCATCAGCCTCGGCGTCGCCATCGCTCTGATCCTCTTTTTCGGAAAGTCGCTGCTCACCATCTTCAACGGCGACCCGCAGGTGGTAGAGACGGGCTATATTCGCCTCATGCTGATCATGCCGTCGCACCTGTTCAGCCTTTGCTACGAGGTGCTTTCCGGCTACCTGCGCGGCTTTGAAATTTCACTGCCGCCCGCCGTTTTGACGATGCTGGGCGTCTGCGGCGTCCGCCTGAGCTGGCTGCGCTGGGTCTTCCCGCAGTACAAGACGTTTATGAACATCATGCTGGTCTTCCCCATCAGCCTTGCGGCCACGGCGCTTCTAATGCTGGCAGCGGTGCTGTACTTCCGCCCCTCGCGCCGCTATGCGCATCTGCAAAAGAGTGATGGCGCGGCTTCGGCAAAAATCGAAGGATAAGACCATTCCCAAAATCGACAAAGCAGGGCGCTTGCCTAAAAGGCAAGCGCCCTGCTTTACTTTTTTGATGGGGCAGCCGTTTCTAAATCGCAGATGGGAAATTTTCACATCAGCTCGCGCGTGAAATCAAGCACGCACTCGCGCAGGCGCAGAATTTCCTCTGGCGTGTTCTTGCTCAGGTGCATACCGATGCCGAGCTCCCGTCCCGTTTTCGGGCTGACCGGCAGCGTCTTTACGCCGTGCGTCCGCCCGCGCATCATGATCTCCGTCATCATTGTGATGCCAAGGCCCTTGCTGACCATGCGGATGACCGTTTCATCGTCCACATGGCAGGGGCGGATATTCGGCTTCACCTTTTTGGGACTCAGCGCAGCGTTCACGTCGATGTCGAAGCGCCCGTAGGGCATCAGGAATTCTTTTCCGTCGAATTCCTCGATGGGGAAGGTCTCTTCGCTGCCGGTGGGATAGTCCTCCGGCAGGATGGCGTACATCGCGTCGTAGTAGAGCGGTGTCCAGTCGCAGTTGATGTGGCTCTGCCGCGCGGCAAAGATGACGTCCGTGCGCCCCTCCTCGAGCAGCTCAAAGGGTTCGAGCTCGTGGTCCACCATGCGAAGATCCACGTCGGTCTCCGGACACACGCGGCGGAAGCGGTACAGAATTTCCGGCATCCAGTGCATGGCAAGGCTCGCATAAGCGGCGATTCGGATCGTCGCCGTCCGCTTTTGCGTGATGGTCTCGATCTGGTTTTCGAGCTTCGCCGTCGCGCTGAGGTATTCGCGGATCGCGGGCAGCAGCGCCTCCCCGTCCTCTGTCAGCGAAATACCGCTGTGGTCGCGCCGGATGAGCTTCATGCCGATCTCGCGCTCCAGACCGTTGATGAGGTGCGTCAGCCCCGACTGTGTGTAGCCCACGACCTCAGACGCTTTGGAAAAGCTGCCGAGGTTGACGGCGGTCATCAGAATTTCAAATTTTTTGCTGTCCATATCCCCACTCCTATAAAGGGTATTTTGATTTGTAATATATCTATTATAACCGAGCGTTTCTCTTTTTCAAGTGCAGGGTGTAATATTTTCAACACAAAGGAGTTGATTATCCCATGACTACTAAAAAATTGACCTTCCGGCAGAAGATTCTCGTCGCCGGAACGCTGTTTGGAATGTTCTTCGGCGCGGGCAACCTGATCTTCCCCGTACATCTCGGCCAGATGGCCGGCCGCAACGCGGTCGTCGCCATGATCGGCTTTATCATCACGGCGGTTGGCATCCCCATCTTCGGCGTCGCCGCCATCGGCATCACGCATTCCGACGGCCTGCAGACGCTCTCGGGCAAGGTCGGCAAGGGCTACGGCATTTTCTTTACCTGCCTTCTGTACCTGACCATCGGCCCGCTCTTCGCCATCCCGAGATGCGCGACCGTTTCGTTCACAACCGGCATCACGCCCCTGCTGGGCGCGGATTCGCCGGAGTGGCTGTATCTGCTTGTCTTTTCGGCGGCGTTCTTCGCCTTCGTGCTGTTCTTCTCGCTGCGCCCCGGTAAGATCACCCTCTGGATCGGCAAGATCATCAATCCGCTCTTTCTGTTCTTCTTCGCAGTGCTGATCATCGCGGCGCTGCTCTCCCCCGGCGCAGCGATCTCCTCGGTCGAGCCGACGGAGGCCTATCAGAACGGTTCCTTCTTTCCCTCGCTCATTGAGGGCTACGGCACGATGGACGCCATCGCCGGTCTCGCCTTCGGCATCGTGGTCATCGACGTCATTCGCCGCATGGGTGTCGACAACGACGACATCATCGCCGAGGACGTGCTCTCCTCCGGTCTTCTTGCCGGTGCGCTGATGGCGCTGATCTACGTGCTGTCCATTCTGGTCGGCGCGCAGTCGAGAGGCATTTTCGAGCTGTCCGAAAATGGCGGCATCGCCCTCACGCAGATCGCGGGTCATTACCTTGGCGGCGTGGGCCAGTTTATCCTCGCCTTCACCATCACCTTTGCCTGCCTCAAGACCTCCATCGGCCTTGTCACGGCCTGCTCGGAAACGTTTGTCAAGATGACGAACGGCAAAATTTCCTACCGTACCTGGGCGATCCTCTTCACGGTGTTTTCGTTTGCCGTTTCCAACATTGGACTGAGTGCCATCATCGAGTATTCCGTCCCGATGCTCATGCTCATCTATCCCCCGGCCATTGCGCTTATCCTGCTGGCCTTTATCGGCAAGTTCTTCGCTCATGACCGTGCCGTGTATGTCGCAACGATGATCGGTACATGGGCAGCCGCTATTTTCGACTGCATGAAGACGCTGCCCGCGTCGGTGCAGACTTCGCTCCGCCTCGATGTGCCTATCGCCTTTGCGGAAAAATATCTGCCGTTGTTCGACAAGAACCTCGGCTGGCTGCTGCCTGCACTCGTCGGCTTTGTGATCGGCATGCTCATCCGCTCGAGCCGGAAGGGCGCGCTCGTCCCCCATGCCTGACGAACCAAATTAAAGTAAAAACGCACCGCACGGCAGAGTTATTTCTGCCGTGCGGTGTCATTTTTTCAGCGGCTCCGAAAACGGAGAATCAGCAAGCTGCCGAGGTTCACCAGCAAAATCGTCGCGGCCCATGAAAGAGGGAACGCATGGTACAGCATCGGGAGCGTTGGATGCGCACAGCATGGGAGATAGATTATGTGCAGTCCTCCATCAAAGATGCTCGCCGATCTGGAGCAAAAATGGGGCATGACGCTGCTGGAGCGCAGTAAAAGCGGCGTCCGCCTGACCTCCGCTGGGGAGCCGGTCAGGCCGTTTTTGCTGCTGGAGCACAGCGGAAAAGCCGAGGTCTCCGACTTGCTGGAGCGCGCTCATGTGCAGTCGGACATCCACTTCACCGCCTGGGAGGATTTTGCCATCACGGCGATGGTGGAAAGGAGTCTCGGCGTCAGCATCCTGCCAGGCCTGATCTTGCAGCGCATCCCGTACAAAATCGAAATCCGCTCCTGCAGCAGCCCTATTACCACCCAATCGGCCTTGCTATGAAGAAGCAGGCCCACCCAACACCCGCCGTGCAGAAGTTCATCGAATACTTCCATCGCAGGAAGTAGCGAAGTAGGCTACAACAGCGGCGCTGGCGGTCGAAAGCTGGCAAAATCACCGTTTCCGTATTTTGACAACAAAAAAGCACCGAAAGCCGAAGCTTTCGATGCTTTTTGGAGTGTGTTGACAAAAAAGATGCAGGAGCAAAGTCTTGTGTCGCAAGGGTTTGCGGGCTTTTGAGGCTCGATTTTCCGTTTTTGCAATTCGAACCCCCAGCATTTTGTGATGACGGATGAATGATCTGTAAATGTGCGCGTGAATCTGTAAATTAAGTATACGTGAAAATACATAAAACGTCAATTCCAATAGACCAATTTTACGAGCCTTTCATTTGAATATCCTTTGCACTTTCAATCATCATGTTTATTTCCTCCTGTTTTTGTTTTGGGCAGTGCCCGCATCAACACAATGGCACAACGCAGTCGGGAGAGCTAATCACAAACCCGGACAAAAATTTATGCCTGAGCTTGTGGAAAACTGACTTAAATAAAAAGTGGAGACACATTTGCCAATCGCGAGTGCGCCTCCACTCATCATTTCAATCGGATAATCTGCTTGTAGAGCATTACGAACTTTTTCTCCACCACCATGTTTTCGTGGTAGTGCCCGAAGAACCAGTATTGGAATCGGCAGTGTTCCCGAACCTCATCGAGGAAGTCCGTCAGGGCATCCCGCCTGAATAGCCCGCCGCTGAATGTTTCCTGAATGCTGCTGGGGGAGCAGTGGGTGATGATGTAGTCCACATCCCAGCCTGCTTTGTCCAGTGCTTCTCTTGCGGTCCGGTATTCGTCCTCACTGGGCAGTTCCTTTTTCCACCAGGATCGGTGGTTGATTCGGTAGAGAGCCCCCGCGGCGTTGAGCTGCCGGAGCTTTCGCTCGTAGTTCGGATCGTCTGGTTCCAGAATGCCGTCCCGGATGTCATGACTGCTGGCCCCGCCCATGGTAAAGACTTTCTTTCCACAGATCTCGTAGAGCTGTCCTCGCATCAGGTGCAGGACGCTGGGACGGATCGGCTGCACCAGCCCGCCGTGCCACACACTTGTCGGGTAGCTGCGGAGCAGATCATAGTTTTCGTGATTCCCACTGACGAACAGGGTGGTGAATGACCTGTCTTCCAGCCAGTCGAGCCATTGTTGTTCAATCTCACTGCCATCCCAGACGCCGCCAAAGTCGCCACAGATGATGAGGTAATCGTCTTTGGTCAGGCCCCCTTGCTCGCGGAATGCCACAGGGCGGAGCCTGCTGAAATCACCGTGGGTGTCACCGGTCATAAAAATTGCCATCTTTTTTCGCCTTCCCTTTTTATTGTAATCCTTGCTCGAGCACCACATTGGAGTCTCTAAACTGGATACCGAAGCTGAAAAAGCAGAATATTATTCATTCTTGCTGGGGTTGTTCAAGTCTGTTTCGCGCTCACACCGCAATGACACTCGTTACCGACAGCCTTTTCAGCTTAATGCCATGATCACGTTCGAGACCTTCTAAAAATTCATCAATTTTGGGATTGGCTACTATATGACCTTTGTACTTTTCCCGCATGCACTTGCGAACGGTTTCTTTTTCTTCATCTGACAATGTATCATAGAAAAAGAAGATGTCACCTTGAATGCTGAATTCCATTAGCGTGTCCATATCGCTATCCACTCCTGTTCTTTTGTTGCTTCCAGTATAGCAGGCTGCAGATCCACAGTCTATCAAAAGGAAGCTTCAAAAGCATTCTTCTACCTTTCCAACAGATCCGCTACATCCGTGGGCCGCTATCCGGTTTTCTACTCTGTCGAAACTTATTGATTGCAACTGCCAAATGACCTTTTCACGGGCTCATTTTGCCGTTTTTGTTGCAAAGCAGTAAAGGAAAAAGCGGCGCTGCGCCGCTCTTTCCTTCACTGCCTTCCTGTAGGGATCTTGGCAGATCTGCACGATCCGCAGGATGGGCTTGACTTTGCTCACGCAGTTGTCGCGGTAGTGTCCGAACGAGCGACAGCGACAATCGTCTTTGCTCAGGCTCCCTTGCTCACGGAATGCCGCAGGGCGGAGCCTACCAAAATCACCGTGGGTGTCGGTCATAAAAATTGCCATCTTTTTTCGCCTTTCCTTTTTATTGTAATCCTTGCTCGAGCACCACATCGGAGTCTCTAAACTGGATGCGGATCGTGTCGGCGTCCTCGACCGTGATCTTCTGAATGATCTGCCGGATGAACTCATCGTCGAACTCCGTGTAGCCCTCGCTGCATTCGATCAGGCTGTCCCACATTTGCTGGCGCTTGGCAACTTGTTCTTCCAGACCGACTTCTTCCTGCTGGGCCTCTAAAATTTGTTCCTTGAGAGACGCTTTCTCATCCGTCAGGGCTTTCATTCTGGCGTTCAGATCAGCGTCGGCCATGTTGGACAGCAGCATGTCCAGCAGATCAGCCTGCTCATGGCTGACTTCGTCAAGGCGGCGCTTCAGCGTCAGCAGTTTTGTACCGGCCTGAGTCAGCGCCTGCTTGGCTTCCTCCACCATCGCCAGCACATCGGGGCAGACCTCCTGCCGGATGGCTGCGTACTCGTTCATGGCGTTGAGGATGGCACTGTGGAGCTTGCCTTCATCCAGCGTAGGCGAGGCATGGCAGTATTTTGTACCGAACTCCAGCCGGGAGACACACCGCCAGACGATGCGCTTTTTTCCGTCTCTGGCCCATGTCACCCGCTTGTAGGGGGAACCGCACTCACCGCACACCAGCAGTTCCGTCAGGGCGTATTTGCCGGAATATTTTCCAAGCTCCGTTTTTCCGCTTTTCTGCAGCACCTTTCGCTTGCTGGAGCGACGTGTCATTTCTTTCCGTACCAGGTCGAACGTCTCTCTTGAGACGATGGCGGGGTGGTTGTTCTCAACGTAATACATGACACGCTCACCGCGGTTTTTTCGAACTTTTTGAGAGATGCAGTCAGTGACATAGGTTTTCAGCAGCAGGGCATCCCCGATGTATTTTTCATTGGTCAGAATGTTATGGATGATGGCAGGGGACCAGCACTCCACGCCCTGGGCCGTGGGAATGCCGTCCTCGTCCAGCTCTCGCTTGATCTTGCCTAACGTGCAGCCGTCCAGATACCTGCGATAGATGCGGCGGACGATTGCGGCTTCCTCCGGCATGATCTCCGGCTGGCCGTCCTCGCCCTTGCGGTAGCCCAGCATTTTCTTATATTGAAAGTGGACATTGCCTGCCTTTGCGCTTTTCTCTTTGCCCCATGCAACATTTTTGCTGAGTGACTCAGACTCTGCCTGGGCAAAGCCGCTGAACAGGGTGACCAGAAACTCGCTGGATTCTGTAAGAGTATTGATATTCTCCTTTTCAAAGTACACGCCGATGCCATTGGCTTTCAGAAGTCGGACCGTATCCAGACAATCCACCGTGTTTCGGGCAAAGCGGGAGAGGGACTTCGTGATGATGAAGTCGATGCGGCCACGCTTGCAGGCGGTGATCATCTTATTGAACTCGGCCCTCTTTTTGAGGCTTGTGCCGGAGATGCCCTCGTCGGCGTAAATACCGGCCATCTCCCAATCAGGGCTGTCCTGAATCTTCTGGGTGTAGTAGGTCTTTTGGGCTTCATAGCTGTTGAGCTGTTCCTCGCTGTCGGTGGATACGCGGCAGTAGGCCGCCACACGCATCTTGCCATCGTAGTTTCTAAGTAATTCTTCCGGCTTCCTGGTCGGTGGGATCTCCCGCACACGCCGTTCTAAAGTGGTTGTTGCTGCTTCCATGGTTATTTGTCCTTTCCAGTGAAGTTATCATCCGTAAATGTGAGGCTCACCGTAGCATCCGACGCGACGGTGATATAAGAGACCACCCGGCGAAAGCGGTGCCAATCCACGTCCACTGGGCGGTCTGAGGGTTCACATTCAGAAATAGGCTGGGGGCAGCAGTCATATCGTGCGGCTGCCCCCTGTAAAATGAGAGCCATGACTGCTTCGGGTGAGTCAGGCTGTTCGAGCCCTCGGTTGATGGCGTTGTTCAGCCGAATGACCTCCGCAGAGGGAACATAAGCGTCCGCCTCCTGGCATTCATACGTCTGCATTTGGTGGGCAACTTCTTGGAACGTCTCATCCGTATCCAGAGAAACGGAAATGCCGCAGTGTTCGCATTTGAGATACACCTTGCTGCGATCCTGCCAGCGTCCACCCAGACGAACCATCTTTCCACCGCAGGTACATCGAAAGTAGGGCTTTAACCGGTCAACGACCGTCACCTCTTCGGACACCTGCCGCCTGTCATTCTTTTCTGAGATCTTGTCCTGCACAGCTTGGAAATCGGTTTCCGCGATCATCACAGGATAACCATCTTTTCCGGTGTAACGGGCATTTTCCAACATGCGCTTTATCTTATGCTTGTTCCAAAGCGGTATTTCGGAGCTGTATGGAACGCCCTGCCGATTCAACGCATCGGAGATGTCCTGGTAAGATGCTCCGGCACTGTAGAGGGCGAACAGCATCTGAACGACCCGCTGCTCTTCCGGAACGATCTCCAATGCGCCGCCACGGATCTGGTATCCATATAAAATCTTGCGTTTTGTCATCTTACCGCCACCTCCAATCGCTCCCTCAGTTCCAGCCCGCCATAGAGTCGGAAACGAATCTCTGTTTGAGATTCCGCGATGATCTTTTCCACGAGACTTTCGAAGAGATCATCGTCGAAGTCATCCATCTGTTCCGGCCCGTCAAGAATCGTCTGCCGCACCTTCCGAAGCGCGTCCATGACCTCGTCCGATGCTTCATTCTCCGCCAGCCTGCGCCGTTCCCTGCGGAGCTGCGCCAGCTTGGCGCTGATCACATTCATACGGGCCGTGCAGGCGTCGGCGTCGAGCAGACCATTGACACGCAGGGTACTGATCTTATGGCTTTCTTCCGTCGCTTCCGCAATGGCGCGGTTGATCGTCAGGGTTTTCGGGTTATTCTGCTGCAGGATGGCGTCAAGGGCGTTCATCTGCTCCATAGCGGGCTTTAGGATCATGTCGGCATTGCACTTGAGCTTGCGGTACATCCGTAGGAATGCAGCGCGGATCTCGCTCTCCGGAATGCGTCCTACGTGGCAGGCATCGGCACTGCGGTCATGGGTTCGGCAGACCCATGTTACATATCCGTTTTTGCTGGTTCGGCGCAGAAACATCGTCCCACAGTTCCCGCATAGGATTTTCAGGGCGAATGGACTTCTCTCTCGACGCCTTTTCTCTTTTTGTGCTTTCTTGCGCAGCAGCTCCTGCACTTTTTCAAAGGTATCGCGGTCAATGATGGCCGGATGACTGTTTTCGACATAGTATTGCATCCGCTCCCCCCGATTGCGCTTTTGCACGAACGGGAAGCCGCAGCTATAGGATTTCTGGCAGAGCGTGTCTCCAATATACTTCTCGTTGGTCAGCAGATATCGGATGCTTGTCTCCTGCCATTTCTCGGCGCCATTCTGCGTCGGAATGCCTTTTGCCGTCAGTTGCTCCGCGATCCATTTGGAGCTGTTTCCTTTGAGATATGCATCAAAGGCCCAGCGTACCGCAGCCGCTTCTTCCGGCAGGATCTCAAGGTTTTTCTTGTCTTTAATCCGGTATCCGTAGGGAGCGCTGCAGGTGATGAATTCTCCGCATTCCATGCGGTGCTGATAGCTCAGACGCTGGTTTGCCGAGATGGATAGGGACTCCTGCTGGGCCAGAGAACCGGAAACGCTCACCATCAGTTCGGTGGTGAGCGTTCCTGTGTCGATATTTTCTTTTTCGAATCGGACAGTGACTCCCATACCGGAGAGTTCTCGCAGGGAGGCGAGACACTCTTTGGTGTTGCGGGCGAAACGGGCTACTGACTTCACCAGAATGCAGTCGATTTTGCCCTTTCGGCAGTCCCGCATCATGCGATTGAAATCGTCCCTCTTGTCCACGCGCGTGCCGGTCAGGCCCTCGTCGGCGTACACATCCACCAGCTCCCAGCCGTCGTGCTGAGCGATCACCTCGGTGTAGTTGCGGATCTGGGCCGCATAGGAATGCAGCTGATCCTCAGAGTCTGAGCTGACACGGCAGTAGGCGGCGACACGCAGGTGTTCCGGTTGGAGTGCGTGTGGCGCAATCTCTTTTACCGTAGCCATCAGCGTTCCTCCCGCTGGTGGGCAGCCATCGCTTCGCTGCGGTTCACGCAGCCATGCAGGTCTTCGATAAAGGTGTTCAGGGCAGACGGGCTGTCAAACCCGTTGATGTAAACAACGCCGTCATTCTGCGTGTACTTGTCACCGTCCTGATACCCCAGCTTTTCCGCCTGCGCCGCCTCAAGGATGTCGATCCAAACAGAACCGTCTTTGCGGTAAATTTGTCTCAAATAATACTGGTATTCCACACTGTGTCCTCCTAGCATCTTTTTGGGCAACACACAAGCTACCACACTATCCGCGGAATAGCCAGCACTATTCCCGAACAGTCTGCGGGGCGTATTTTTCTCTGGCGAGTCCCTTGGCATAAGCCAATTCCTTTGCTGACAGAAGGCCCTTCTCGGATAAGTGTTCCAGCATCCGGATGGCCAGCCGGTACTGCAATTCCCTCTTGGCGTCGATCATGCGCACACCTCAAAATAGCTTTCCGGCTTCAGCTCCCGCAGGAACTTCGTTACAGCCCGCAGGCTGCTCGTGGTGCGCATGTCCGGCAGAGCCTCCCGCATGGCTGCGTAGTAGCGGCGGCCATGGCTTGCGCGCTCATCCAGAATGGCAATGACGCAGGTATCGGACTCCGTTCGGATAGCCCGCCCAAAGCCCTGACGCAGCTTAATCTGCATTTCCGGAACGGCCACATTCTGAATAAATTGGCGAAGGGAAGCGTATTCCTCCCGCTCTTTTTCCTTCAATGCGTCAGGATAGGCGAAGGGCAGGCGGGGAATCACCAGCAGGGATACGCAGTCGCCGGGGAAATCAAAGCCTTCCCATGCCGCGCCTGTGGCCAGCAGTACAGCCCCCGGTGTTTGCCGAAACCGCTCCGTCATGTGCATGGCGTTTCTGCCCAAGGTAAATAACGGGAAGCTGAGTTCCCGCTCCCGCAGCCTATCCTTTACCGCTGACATGGCGGCGTAGGAGGTGAACAGCACCAGCGCATGGCCCCAAGCCGCACGGATGAGTTCCGCAATTTCATCTGTCAATCCATCATAGTATGCTTCCGAACTTTGGCTCGGTGGAAGCTGCGGCAAGTACAGCAGGCAATTCCGCTTATAGTCAAAGGGAGAAAGAGAAACCGACTCCGTTACGCGCCGCCCGTCCATCAGTCCAGTCTGCGAACGAAAACGGTGAAAGTCATCCCCTATAGCCAAAGTCCCAGAGGCCAGCACAAAAGCGTGTTCCGGCCTCCACAGGACTTGGCGCATCTGTTCCGTCAAATCTGAAACGGTGGCGCACAGCATGGTTCCGCCATCGTCGCCATCCGCTTCATTTCAGACGGTCCGCCGCAACGGGTGATATCCGGCATGATGACATCACATACATGTTTCTCCAACAAAGAACGGATACCGAAGCGGGTATAATGGCGTTCGCCTACGCAGATAGC
>OGDA01000555.1_pt1 | contig 18852 bp, 19 predicted proteins | sample 1570281 | NCBI WGS metagenome assembly OGDA01 (sample SAMEA2582184, study PRJEB24529) | metagenome
TGATGGTCTGCTGCAGAATCTGGAAGCGTGGACCGGAAACAGCATCACCGCTCTGGGCGATGTTACTTTCACCGACGGGATCACACCTGTTGTTTACTACAATCAACTGGATGAACGCTATGCCGGTAAAGCATATGGTACGGACAATATTGGCGGTTATGGCTGCGGCCCTACCGCTATGGCAATCGTGGTGTCCTCTCTGACAGACGATATGGTTGACCCTGTGGAGATGGCCGAGTGGTCTTACAACAACGGCTACTGGTGTAAAAGCAGTGGTTCTTACCATGCGCTGATACCTGCCGCCGCTGGGGAATGGGGGCTTCCGGTTTCCGGCTGTACCACTGCGGAACCACAGCGCATCACAGACGCACTGGCTAATGGTAAACTGGTAGTAGCAATCATGTCTGAAGGCCACTTTACCTCTTCCGGTCACTTCATTGTCCTGCGTGGCGTAAAAGACGGCAAGATCATGGTGGCTGACCCTGCCAGTTACACACGGAGCGAACAGCTCTGGGATCTGTCCATTATCTTAAATGAGGCCAGCCGGCGCGCTGGAGCTGGCGGTCCGTTCTGGATTATCGGCTGATGTGCCCGCCCGGCTTCGGAAACGAGGTTAATCATGAATCATAAAATCGACCGAGATACCTACATAATACCACCGAATTTCATCGAGTCAGGCACCTTCTTTGGTGGTATGTTCAAAGCCCGCAATGTGATTGAAGCCGGCATCCTGGCATTTGCCATTGGTGTGCCGGTTTTTTCATTGCTTCCTCTTGGCCTGACTGCCCGTATCATCGCTTTGTGCCTGACCGCACTGCCAGCAGCATTGGTGGCGCTTATCGGAATTTCCGGTGAGAGCCTTTCCTCTTTTCTGCTGATTTTCATAAAGTACCTGCGAAACCGCCGCATTGTAGGCGGTAACAGCGCAGAAGATGCGGTTCCTGCGGCAGAGCATGGCGGCAAGCATATTAAAAAGAAGGCACACAAGCCCGATAAGGCTCCCAGGCGGTCACGGTGCTCCGGCAGAGAGGGTTTCCCAGCGGAGTTTGATGAAGTTCGTAGCTACGAAATCCGCCAAAAACTCCGTCCTGTGAAAAAGCAGAAGCCTGCCAAGGAGAAGAAAGCCGCCAAGCAAAAAAAGAAGGTCTCCAAGGAGCGCAAAGTAAAACGCCCTATCCGCACTCAGGAGCCGAAGCCCGCCTGCCTTAACCCGGTAGCAGATTATCTGCCGATTTCCAAAATTGAAAACGGCATCATCTACACGAAGGACCACCGCTATGTCAAGGTCGTCGAGGTAGTACCCATCAATTTTATGCTGCGCAGTGCCCAGGAACAGCGGAACATCATCTATTCCTTTGTATCCTACTTGAAAATCAGCCCCATCAAGCTGCAAATCAAGGTACTGACACGCCGGGCAGAGATCAACCGCCATCTGGATACCGTTCGGAAGGAGATGGAACAGGAGACCAATGAACAGTGTCTGCTCATGCAGGAAGACTACTTCCAGTTCGTTCAGCAGATTGGTTCCCGTGAGGCAATTACCCGACGTTTCTTCCTGATTTTTGAATATGAGCCGTGGAGCAACACCAAGCGCTCTGATGAAGAAGGCGAGGCAATCAATGCCCTGCAAAGTGCAGTCCATACTGCTACCAACTACCTCCGTCAGTGCGGTAACGAGGTCATCGTTCCGAAAAACTGGGATGAGTTTACCGTAGATGTCCTCTATAACCTGCTCTGTAGAAATGAAAGTGCTGTAAAGCCACTCTCCGTCCGGGCACAGGAGGTTGTGGCTGAGTACCTTGCCAAAGGGCGCGACAGTGAGATCGACCATATCCCTGCCACCGAATTCTGTGCGCCAAAAAGCATTGACTTCACGCATGGTCACCATATCTGCATTGACGGTCTGTATTATGCTTATTTGCTGGTGCCCTCTGATGGCTACAAAACGCAGGTTCCAGCCGGCTGGCTCAGTCTTATCGTCAATGCCGGTGACGGGATCGATATGGATATGTTCCTCTCCCGTCAGCCCAAAGAAACCATCATCCAGAAAGTCGGACAGCAGCTACGTATCAACCGTTCCAAAATCAAGGACGCCAGCGACACCAACACCGACTTTGATGACATTGATGGTGCTATCCGAAGCGGGTACTTTCTCAAAGAGGGCCTTGCCAACAACGAGGACTTCTACTACTTGAATCTGCTGATTACCATTACTGCCTCCAACGAGGAAGACTTGGAATGGAAGGTCAGCGAAATGAAAAAGCTCCTGCTCTCACAGGACATGAACGCCTGCACCTGCCATTTTCGGGAGGAACAGGCGTTTTTATCTGCCCTGCCATTGGTGGCAATGGAAAAGAAACTGTATGAGCGGGGTAAGCGCAACCTGCTGACAGGCGGTGCGGCAAGCTGTTATCCCTTTACATCCTATGAGATGTGTGATGATAACGGTATCCTGCTGGGTGTCAACAAGTACAACAGTTCCCTTATTATCGTGGACATCTTCAATTCTGCGGTCTATAAGAACGCCAATATGTCGATCCTTGGCACGAGCGGAGCCGGCAAAACCTTTACCATGCAGTTGATGGCGCTGCGAATGAGGCGGAAAAATATCCCCATTTTCATTGTTGCGCCCCTAAAAGGCCATGAATTCCATCGCGCCTGCTCCAATGTGGGCGGCTCCTTTATCCAGATTTCACCGGCCAGTCCCCACTGCATCAATGTCATGGAGATTCGGCGGGTAGACCGCTCGGTGAATGAACTTCTGGACGGTCCAGGCATCCAGTTATCTGAACTTGCAGCAAAGATCCAGCAGCTCCACATATTTTTCAGTCTGCTGATCCCCGATATGTCTCACGAGGAACGACAGCTTTTGGACGAAGCCCTTGTTCGTACCTATAACACAAAAGGCATCACTCATGATAACGCCTCTTTGGAAGACCCTGCTCAGCCCGGCCAGTACCGTGAGATGCCGGTGCTTGGTGACCTGTACGAAATTTTGAAAACCTCCAAGGAAACGATGCGCATGGCCCACATCCTAAACCGTCTGGTAAACGGAAGCGCCAGCACCTTCAATAAGCAGACCAATGTTCGGCTCGACAACAAGTACACTGTTTTGGATATTTCCTCCCTCACCGGAGACCTGCTCACCGTAGGTATGTTTGTGGCGCTGGACTTTGTTTGGGACAGAGCCAAAGCCGACCGTACAGAAGAAAAAGCCATCTTCATTGATGAGTGTTGGCAGCTTCTATCCGGTGCCGGTGCTGCTGGTGTAAGATTGGCCGGCGATTTTCTTTTGGAAATTGCCAAAACCATACGCGGTTACGGCGGCGCCTCGATTTTTGCAAGCCAGGATCTTGCCGATTTCTTTGACCTTGACGGCGGCAGATTTGGTAAGGGCATCATCAACAACTCCAAGACCAAGATCATTCTGAATCTGGAGGACGACGAAGCCCAGCGGGTACAGGAAGCCCTGCACCTGTCCGATGCTGAAACAATGGAGATCACTCACTTTGAAAGAGGTCACGGTCTGATTTCTACCAATAACAACAATATTATGGTGGAGTTCAAAGCCAGCCCTCTGGAAAAGGATCTGATCACTACCGACCGCCGCGAGCTGCGTGAAATCGTAGAGCGAAAACGCCGTGAACAATCCACATCTGCCGAACAGCAGATATAACAATTTGAAAGGCGAGGTGATTCCCATGTGCAACTTTCCTGCCAGACGCCGCTATGCGTCTGCTTTGCGTCTGTATTACGCCTAAAAGCCAGTTTTGCCAGCCAGATCATCTTTTTAGCTTACACTGACTGGCTTTCCTTCCTATTTAATGCGTCTTGAATACGCCTATATTACGCCATTGGAGGTGATACCCATGAAGACCAGGGCTGAAATCTATGGAAATGAAGCTGCGGCTCTGCTGCGGATCGTCACGATGTATCCCGGTCTCAATATGCAGCAGCTTCTTTGCTTTCACCCTGGCAAAGAAGAAATCATCAAGACCCTGCTCTCCCATCTGCAAAAGCAGGGCCGTATTTTTCAAACTGATACAGGCGGTTACTTTCCATCTGGTTGGGCAGCAAAATCGGACAGCTCCCTGATACGGGCTGCCTGGGTACTCTTGGATTTTATCGGGCAGGTGGAATACCATGCTCCCGGTGATTTTCCGGTCAAGCTTATCTTCTTTGCAAACGGTGAACTATACGAAATCGTCTACGCAGCTTCCGGCCAGGAGGCCCTGATCAACCATGCGCTTCGGGATGACCGCAGCGGTGGACGCCGCATCATTTTGGTCGATAATCCGGAAGACATTCGCCGCATTGACTGCCCTGGCATTTCCGGTTTCTGCACCGTGGATGCAGCGGGCCAGGTGCATTACTTTAAAAAAACAGGAGGAACTTGATTGGAACGAAAAATCATCTCACACCGGATTGGAAGCATTCTTGATGATATATCCCGTTTGAGCAATGCTCTTTACGCGATGGATACCACGGATATTCAGCGCTATCCGGACAACTATGAAGTCTTATCCACTGATGCCGCCCTGCGGGCAGAGAAAATTGCCTGCAGGCTACGGCATTTGATATATTCCAGCACCACCATCCGCAAAGGCGATTACCTGACATCCGCCGGTATTGTACACGGAATTGAGGTTGTCTATGAGGACGGTGTACTGGAGGTCACCCTGCCTGGCCTGCTCCCAAAACGCAAGCAGAGGCAAAACACTGAGTTTCTGCTCGACCCGTTCTACTTCTCATTGGAGCAATACGCCAAAGAGCATCCCATGCCCCACTTCAGCGATTGTGTGGTGTGCTTTACGCAGGTTTATGACCAGTGCCTTCCCACCCGGCGTATCCGTGACTACGACAATCTGGAAGAAAAGCAGCTTCTGGATGTCCTCTCCACCTTCGTCATGGCTGACGATACCGGCCTGCTCTGCGATGCCTACAACACCGCTGCGCTGGGCGAAAAGGACTGTACCAGAATCAGTGTCATGGAAAAAAAGCGGTTTCCCGCCTGGCTTGCTGAGCATGAAAACCCCCTAAAATCCATCTCGGATTTTTGAGCATTTTCAGCCATTGCTTGTCCGACCTGCCGCAACATCGTATTTCGCCCCGGATTTCGGGGCTTTTTTCTGTCGTTACACCACGGATTTTTACCGAAGTTCCTTGCAGTCTCGGTAAAAGCCACACACCACAAGGAGGTGATCACTTGGGAAATTCCCACAGCCAGACACGATGGCGTACAAGCTTCTCTCTCTGACTGCCATCTCCGGCGAGTTCCCCACAGACCAGCTTAACAGACTTCCCGGCAGTCCATATTATCTGGAGTCTGTTATCACTGCACTGAAAAAAGACGGGCTGCTGCGTACCTATTACCGGGATAAACTGCGCGGCTACCGTCTGGGGCCGCGAGCCAAAGCCACTCTACTGGATAGCCGACCGGACAGGTTTGCCAGCTACCTGACGGGAGATACCGACACCAACCGTTTGAAATGCGAAATTGACCGAAGACTCCGGCTACACCGCCTGGCAGAAACCTATATGACCATGGATAATGCGGGTGTATGTGTGTATCGGGATGAAAAACCGGCAATTTTTGCGCCGGAGGGTTACGCTGGCGGCAGGATTGTCTATCCTGCTTTTTTCAGTTCCAGAGAAGTGAAAGAAATGGGGATCGACACCACGAAGATCCGCAGTTCCCGCTCCACTGGAATACTCCTTGCGCCCTCCGGCATCTTCGTGACCTACAACAGCAGCAGCGCCCTGATGAAGTGGCGCTACAAATCGGAAATGCGGGTCAAGGCATTGATTTGGAGCGTAATCTGCCAACAGCGCCTGTCCCCACAGTTTCGCCATGAGGATGTTCATGGACTGATTCTGGGCAACAGCATGGATCTGGCTTACCAGATTTTGACCAGCACCGGAGGACGCAAACATGATTTCTTCATGCTGGATGGCAGCTATGAGCATTTTCTTTATCTTACCAACGACCATCAGGGGGAGGTGATACTTGCACTGTTGTGCGACCCTGGGAAAACTGCGGAGCTGGATCGCATTCTGCTCCAAGGTCTTACTGCGAGGCAGCCCGGACTGGCTATTGAGCATGACGGCATTTCACCGGATGGCTCACCAGTCCTATTTGGCTATTTCTGCGATCTGCCCCGTATCGCACGCTTTAACACCTCTCTCGAACTATCCGAGCGCCCGGGCACACTGATCTGCTTTGACTTCCAGGCAGAGGTACTTCGCAGCTACTGCGGTTCCCGGATGCGCTTCCAGACCATTGACTTCACAAAATTCGAGGGGAGGTTGTTCCCATAAACAAGAAAAAACTGATCGTGAGCCTGATTGCAGCGCCCTTTGCCATTCTTGCAATCCTATACGCAGGCGGCTTTCTGGCACAGCTTTTGGGTAACTATGCAACCTGGAAACAGGGCGGCGGTATTCCCGGCGATGGTACTTCACCGCTGGCCGCTTCGCCCGACTTCCTTCTCTGCCTTTCCTCTGTGCTCCGACCGCCTTATGGCGTGTATGGCATTTTGATCTGCATTGGCTTGTTAGCAGTGCTGCTCATCATGGTCATGCGCATGGGATATGGTGATGCCGGCGAGTATGATGAAGACCGTAATTTCTCCTACTCCGCCAAAGGCACTTATGGCACCTCCGGCTGGATGTCCCGCAAAGAAATGTCCGGCGTACTGGATCTGGTGCCCGATCTGCGCAAACACAAGGGTGTTGTACTGGGTATGCTGGATGGCAAAGCAGTCTGCATACCGGAAGATACCAGAATCAACAGTAATCTGGCAGTCTACGGTGCCAGTGGTTCCATGAAAACCCGTTCGTTTTGTATGAACCGTATCCTTCAGGCCACTGTCCGAGGCGAAAATGGCGCCGGAGAATCGTTGATCATCTGCGATCCCAAATCGGAATTGTACGAGAAGTCAAGCGAATTTCTCCGCAGCCGGGGCTATTGTGTCAAGGTATTCAACCTCGTTTCGCCTGAAAACTCAGATTCCTGGTGTTGCCTTGCCGAAGTTGAGGGACAGGAACTAATGGCCCAGCTTTTTGTAGATGTCATCATCAAGAACACCACGAACAACGGCAAGAGCGACCATTTCTGGGATGCCTGCGAGATGAATCTGCTCAAGGCCTTGGTACTGTATGTGGATCAAGGCTATGCGGAAGAAAACCGCAACATTGGCGAAGTCTACCGGCTGCTGACTCTCAATGGGGAATCCCAACTTGACACATTGTGCGGGGCTCGCGTTGGGGGTTCTTCAGCAGATGCAAGATACAGACTGTTCAAGCAGGCCAGCGACACATTGCGAATCGGCGGGATTATCGGTCTGGGCAGCCGCCTGCAGGTATTCCAGTCTGAGCTGATCAAAAAAATTACCGCTAAGAATGAGATCGATCTGGAGCTTCCGGGTCAGCAGCCCTGTGCCTACTTCCTCGTTACCAGCGACCAGGACAGCACCTTTGATTTTCTGGCCTCGCTGTTTCTATCTTTCTGCTTCATCAAACTGGTGCGATATGCAGACCACAACTGCGAGGGCGGCAAACTGCCTGTGCCCGTCCATATCCTTGGGGAAGAACTGACAGCGTGCGGCACGATCCCCGACCTCTCCCGCCGGCTCAGCGTAATACGCTCCCGGAATATCTCCATGTCCTGTGTGTTCCAAAATCTCGCAGGATTGCAGAACAGATACCCGCAGAATTTGTGGCAGGAGATCATTGGAAACTGTGACGCGCAGTTGTTTTTAGGCTGTACAGACCAGCTTACTGCCGAATTTATTTCTGCCAGGACAGGGCTTGCCTCTGTAGCAGTATCCAGTAAATCCAAACAGCTGGGCACCTGGCGTATCTCCAACTATACACCGGAGTTTCGTGAGACCTCCGGTGTTGGAAAACGCCCTGTACTTACTCCTGATGAAGTCCTGCGGCTCCCGCTGGATCAGGCGCTCATCATCATCCGCGGCAAGAAGGTTCTGCAGGTAGACAAAATGGATTACTCCAAACACCCGGAAGCCAAGTACCTGCGTTCCTGCAAAGCATCTGCCCATGTACCGGAATGGCGCCGCTTGGAAGAAGAAGACGCCAAAACACCGCAGCCCGCGCCGAAACCGGCTCCTGCAGCAAAGAAACCGGCAAAGCGCAAAGCCACCAAGCCGGCATCCCCCACGGATAAATCACCCAAAGAGGCTCCGGCCCCTAAATCTGCCGGTACGCCGGAAGGCATTATCACCGCAGACAAGGATTCCATCCTGTCTTAAACAAAACTATCAAATTCATAGGAGGTTTTAATCTATGGCAACCAAGAAAAAAGAACTTCTGGAACAGGACGCTCCTGTTACCGAAACCGTTATGTCGGAAGGCGAAACTCTGCCGGCCGATACCGCTCAACCTGAATCCCTTCCTGCTGACACTGGCGATGGTCTGGATTTGAATGAACTGCTGGGGCAGATGGATCAGCCCCTGGAGGATACCTCTGCCGAAGATATGGCTGAAGATCCCCTTCCTGAGCTCACCGAGGAGGAAATGTTCGGGGATACGCCTGCTGAAACAGATGATCAAAGCACTGCTCCCACTGATATGCCGGAAGACTCTGATGTGCAGCCGCCTGATGTTTACGAAAATAACGCCGACGCTGTGCAGGAAGCCCCTGCACCTCCCAAGCCCAAGCGTACCAGCCGAAAGAAGAAAGAAGCAGTTGCTCCTGAAGAAACTGTCACAGAGGAAGTTCCTGCCGAAACAACAGAGTCGGCGGATACAGCCGACTCTATTCTTGATACGGAGGAACCTGCTGTGGAGCCTGACGTTCCTGCCGTGGAGGAAGCCGCCGCTCCTGCCCCCACTCCTTCTCCTCCCCGGCGCCAGCCCCGAGTTCATCAGCCCCCGCCCCCAGCGCGGCGAGGCCCCCGTCCTTACCATCCGCAGCCGGGATGATGTCGAGACTTCCGAAGACCGTGATGATGTAATCTGGCATGAGATCCATAATGCCTACCGCACCCGCAAGATCATCACCGGCAAGCTGGGCGGCATTGAACAGCTGGACAACCGCAAGACGGTGGCAGTTGTGGATTACAAGGGGTTCCGTGTCATTATCCCTATCAAGGAAATGATGATCAATCTGGGCCGCAGCCCTTCCGGTCAGGAATATACCGACCTTATGCTGCGCCAAAATAAAATCCTCGGCAACATGCTCGGCGCTGACATTGACTTCATCGTGCGTGGTATCGACTCCAAAACCCGCAGCGTAGTTGCCAGCCGCAAGGAGGCCATGCTGCGCAAACGCCAGATTTTCTATCTGGATACGGATGCTGCCGGTATGTACCGTGTCTATGAGGGCCGCATCGTCCAGGCGCGTGTGATTGCAGTGGCCGAAAAGGTTGTGCGCGTGGAAGTTTTCGGCGTTGAAACCTCCATTCTTGCCCGTGACCTTGCCTGGGACTGGATCGGTGACGCCCATGAGCGTTTTTCCGTAGGCGACGAGGTGCTGGTCCGTATTCTCAGCGTGCGGCGCAACAGTTTGGAGGACTTGGGCATCAAGGCTGACATCAAGAGTATTTCCGAGAACACCGACAGGGACAACCTGCAGAAGTGCCGTATCCAAGGCAAGTATGCCGGCCGTGTCACAGATGTCCACAAGGGCGTTGTCTATGTGCGTCTCTCCAATGGCGTCAATGCGGTAGCCCATTCCTGCTATGACTACCGGATGCCCGGCAAAAAGGACGATGTATCTTTTGCCGTCACCCGTCTGGATATGGAGCGGGGTGTGGCCGTAGGTATTATTACCCGGATCATCCGTCAGAACCTGTAAGCAAAGTGCCTGGGAAGCAGCGGCGAACTGTTTCCCAGGCTTGCTTTTTATCATTACCGAAACTCCCACCGCATATCCTCTCCACGCGACTGTTCTCTTAAATCCTCTATATAGATTTTTATTTTTCGTTTGCGTTGATTTTTCACAAAAATGCGGATATAATATATTATAGCAAGGATTTAGGAGGTTGTTTTATGCTGATTCAATTTAGTGTAGAGAACTTTCTCTCTATCAAAGATAATGTCGTGTTATCCCTGCTTGCCAGTAAGGATAACGAACATCCAGAGCACCTGATTGTGGACGGAAACAAAAAGCATTTGAAGTCTGCCGTGATTTACGGCGCCAATGCTTCCGGAAAGTCCAATGTCTTGAATGCGTTTTGGTTCATGGTAAATTATGTGCTGACTTCGCATAACCAGCAGCTCCACAAAACCATTGAGCGTTCGCCGTTCAAGTTTGACCGGGAAACACCCTCTCGCCCCAGCAGCTTTGAGGTCATCTTCACCACAAATGGCATCCGATATGCGTATGGCTTTTCTGTAACAGACAAAGCTGTTATCGAAGAATATCTGTATTACTATCCCAATGGCAGGCAGGCACTCATTTTTGAGCGAAAAGACACAAAAGATTTTCGCTTTACCGTTGATATCGATGAACAAAACACTCTCAAGGATCGCACTTCGGCCAACAAGCTCTATCTGTCTGTCGCATCAAACTGGAGCTATTCCAAAGTGATTCCGGTTCTGGAATGGTTTGCTTCCTGCCAGATCATCACGAAAAATTCTGTTGCAGACGCCTACGGCCTTGAAGCAGAACAACTCAAAGATGATGACTACCGGCATGTGATCGCCTCTATGCTGCGTGTTGCAGATTTTGGCATACAGTCCCTTCAGATGCGTGATGCAGAACCCGCTCCTTCTCAGCGTAATGATATCTTTACCAATATTGAGGCCATTCACACGGTACAGGATACAGAGGGAAATACTTCTTCCTACGCGCTGAACATGGCAGAGGAATCTGATGGCACCAACAGTTATTTCAAACTGATCGGTGTTGTAAAAAAGGTGCTGGATGAAGGAACGCTTCTTGTCGCTGACGAGATGGACGCTCATCTGCATCCTCTTCTGACAAAGCATCTGGTCTCGCTTTTTAACAGCGTGGAGTTCAATCCAAATGGAGCCCAGTTGATTTTCACATCACACAACACCAATCTTCTTGACCTGGATGTGCTGAGGAGAGATCAGATTTGGTTTACCGAAAAAGACGAGCAAACAGCGGCTACCGATCTGTTCTCCCTTTACGATTTTTCCATCCGCAAGGATGCCAAGGTGGAGAAGGGCTATCTGATTGGCCGTTATGGTGCGATCCCCTTTATCAAGGGAGGGCTGTAAAATGGCACGTGGAAAAATTGAAAAGCGTGGACAGCGACGCAGAAAAATAAAGCCTGTCATTCTGATTGTGACGGAGGGCTCTCAAACTGAGCCTAAGTATTTTGAACACTACCGCAACCGTCAGACAAACATTGATATTCGTGTGGTCGGCAGCCGTACCAGCGGAGGTGAAACTGATTACCTCAGCCTGATCAGGAAAGCCGTGGAATATCAGAACAAAAATCAGATTTCCGTATCAGAGGGAGACTCTGTATGGGTAGTTGCAGACGGCGATGTGAACTACAACAACCCTGACCCCATCACTGCAAAGGACAGTCTGCTCTCCAAGGCAAGGAAAATGGCAGATGCGAAGGGGATTCAGATTGCACTCTCTAATCCCTGCTTTGAATTTTGGTATCTGTTGCATTTCCAGTACACCACCAAATTTTTCAAAGACTACCCCGCAGTGAAAAACGCATTGACCACTTATCTCCCTGATTATGAGAAAGCTGGCGATGTATATACCCAGTTAGCAGAACATACAGCCATTGCGATTCAGAACGCCAAACGTGTAGAGCAATACCATCTTCAAAATGACAGCAGCAAACCGTTTGGAATTGCTGTCAATCCATTTACCGACATCCATCAGCTGGTGGAATCACTGCTGTAATGTTTCAAAGAAACATGGTTGGCACAAAATTGTCTCTACATTGGCACAGTCCTGCCCTTTCGCCGTAAATCCATATCTGTTATACTTGGTACAGTCAAAACTTTGCATAGCAGCCGCTCCGGTTTGGAGCGGCTGTTTTCAATTTCAGTAAAGGTGGTGGTTTCTATTCTCTTTCAAAAAGCCCGGAAAGTGCTGAACAACGAGCGGGGCGAGGCCAACTATTTCAGTACGGTGGTCTTCATCTTCATCGCTGTCCTGCTGCTGGCCTTCATTATTGACCTGTTCAGCATCATTTCCACCAAGCAGGAACTTGACCATGCCGCCGATCAGATGGTCAAACAGATCCAGCTTTCCGGCGGCGTCAACGGCGAGACCGATGAGCTGTTTGAATTTTTGAGTTCTCAGATCGAAGGAGCCGAAAATATTTCCTACTCCATTGACGCTACCTACACATCACCCAGGCCATCCGGTATGACAAATGCCATCCAGTTGGGCACCCCCTTCTTCATTACCATCGAGGGAGATGCCAAACTGGGCGGGTTCTGGAATTTTGACTTGGTAAACATCACAGTGGTTGCCCGTGGCAGCGGCGTCAGTGAGCACTACTGGAAGTGAGGTGACCTATGAAACGCATATTCCTGCGGCTGAAACAGCCGCTGCGAAACGAACGGGGCGAGATCACCTTTTTCGCCTGCTTTTTTGTGGTAGGTATCGTGATGCTGATTTCCTTCCTGCTCCTGTACGCTTCCATCCGGATCACCTGCATCAACATCCGCAACGGCGCTAAAATGGAGTTAAATAACCTTAGCGGCACGATTTATGCAGATACCTACCGTTCCCAGCGTGAAACCAACTTTGAAGAGTACCTAAATACCCTTTACTCCAGCAGTGACTATACCGACATGCTGGAGGCTACAGTGGCAGGCGGCCTGGACTCCAAGATTCCGCTTTCAACGGAGGATTACAAGGTTTCCGACATCAGTCTGGAGTTCAATGTAGAGGATGGACGGGTTGAGTACATCTTTTACTGTGACGTGGAGTTCTATGTGCAGATGTTCGGCCACAGCTATCCGGCTATCACCCAACGGGTGGAGCTGACAGGCTACCACAACACAAAATTCTAACAATACTGTTGAAAGCCCGGCACATTCTACCGTATAGGCTTTATATAACAGCAAAAAAGGAGTGTATGTAAAATATGAAGAAGTTTTTCCAATCCAAAGGCTTTATTGTTTCCTCGCTGGCTCTCCTCTGCGTCACTATTCTGGGTGTCTGCTGGTTCGTAAGCCGCGACCGTACCGGAGATTTTAGACCGGATGAATCCCCACCCAGCAGCGTCACCGGCGATTGGTCAGATGGTGGCACACAGACAGATGGTGATAATGGAGCAGATGCTTATGCTCCCGGCCAGTCCACAGATGCCGAAGAAGAATAATACACGCTGCGTTGCCCGTCCCACACCGAGCAAGTCCGCTGCGGGGAGTCCCCATATTTTGTCTCGGAAAGCGTCTTTCGGTATGACCGTCACAGCATCCGGCTTTTTCATATCCGAGCCGAGTTTGGCAAATATCTTATTGAAAGACACGCCGACTGAGATGGTCAACCCCAGCTCAAACTTGATTGTTTCTCTTATGTCATTTGCCACCTTTTCAGGGGAACCAAAGGTGTAGTCTGTTCCGCTGATGTCAAGCCAGCACTCATCCATCCCATACGGCTCAACTTGATCTGTGTAGCGCTGGTAGACATTTCTTGCAAGTTTAGAGTATTTGATATACTCCTCAAAGTGCGGAGGCACTACAACAAGGTTTCTGCATTTCTGCTTTGCTTGCCATACAGCATCGCCGGTTTTTATCCCAAAGGCTTTTGCGGCGTAGTTTTTGGCGAGAACAATACCGTGTCGTTCTTCTACCGAACCACAGACTGCGACAGGATACTTCTTCAAAACCGGGTCGAGCATACACTCAACCGACGCATAAAAGTTGTTCATATCGCAATGCAGTATTGATCTGCTCAACTAAATCACCTTATTTCTTGGAAATTCTGCGAAACCTCTTGACAAACCAAAGTGTCGTGTTGTATCATATTAACACGACAGAAGTGTCGTCGTTGTGATTCAGATTATAGCACGACACCAATGTCGTGTCAATAAGAAGTGACGAAAAAAGTGTCGTGCTGCTAAAAATAGAAATCTTATGGAGGGAATTGATAATGAAGTTCAGCGACAGATTAAAAGGGCTGAGAGAAAAAAATGATATGACGCAGGAGCAGCTTGCTAAGGTTTCCGGTGTTTCCCCCCGTACCATACAGAGATACGAATGCGGAACCTCTCGTCCTCGCTTGGATGCAGCGGAGAAGCTGGCAAAGGCACTTAATATTTCCGTGGATCAGCTTCTGGGTACGGATGGTATGCTCGTTGCTCAGGCTGCGGAGCAGTACGGCGCACGAGGTGCCAAACAAGCGCAACAGCTCACAGATGAAGTAACTGGTTTGTTTACCGGCGGCGAGTTGGCACAGGATGATATGGATGTTATGATGCAAGCTATTATGGATGCCTATTGGCTGGCGAAAGAGAAAAACAAAAAGTACACCCCAAAGAAGTACCGTTCTAAGGGCAAGCAGGACTGAGTCCCGTTTATGGGACACATTGTGTGTTAGAATGGAAACAGGAACAAACTGAAAAGGGGTGAAGCCGATGTATGTAAGCACTTCGGAAATCGTACAAAAAGCAAACTCCATCGTTGCTCAATGCGGAACCCGTGATCCTCTCAGAATAGCAAGGGACTTAGGAGTCGAGGTAATGTATTATCCGTTCAATGAACAGCGTGGAGCATATAAAGTCTTGATGCGTAATCGCTTCATCTTTATCAAAAATAATCTGCATCCGGTTATGGAGAACATCGTGCTACTTCACGAATTAGGGCACGATGCTTTACACCGGGAGGAAGCCACGAAAGTCGGTGGCTTCAAAGAGTTTGAGATCTTCAATATGCGGGACAACCGTATGGAGTACGAAGCCAATCTCTTTGCCGCACAGATTTCCCTATCAGATGAGGACTTCCTTGAACTTGCGGAAAGAGGATACGACACGCAGCAAATCGCACGGACATTGAATTCAGATATTAACCTTGTCGCTCTAAAAGCCGATACGCTGATTTCTCAGGGCTACCGTTTGCGCCAGCAGGAACACTGTAACGATTTTCTAAGATACGACAAATAACTAAGATGCCACCCTTTCGGATGGCATCTTTTTTATCACCTTTAATCAGCGCAAGCCGGTTTAGTTTTTTAGCTCAAACCCGAAAGAGAGCGCATCACCAAGTCGATGTCTTTGTTTTCAAGTTCCTGAATGATGTGCAGATAGGTTTTTTGCGAGGCAGCGAAAAAGTGCGGTGTTCATAGAAAAGACACAGGGCGGTAAGATAATTGTGCTTGACAAGTTTACTTGGCATTGATATAATAATGACAAGAAAACTTGGAAAGGAGCGATTCTGTTCAATGAATAAAGAGAAGATTTTGGAAAGCAGCCGCAGAGAAAACAAAAACAGGGATTTGGCGGAGATGGAAGTAACCGCGCAGGCAGGAAATATTGCTGGTCGTGTTGGTGCTGCGGTCTGCGTTGTTCTCACGCTTATCTTTCGTATCTTTACAAAAACATACTTTCTGAGTCCGTGGGTTGTTTATTTTAGCATTCTTACCACCCACACTCTTGTAAAGTATGCAAGGCTAAAGAGAAAAACCGACTTGATCCTCGGTATTCTCTATTTAGCGATGTGCCTTACATTTCTTGCCTTTTTTGTCCTGCGGCTTGTGGAGGTCAAGGGATGAATGACGAACTGAAATTGAAAAACAACCTCAAGGAAGCACGCACAGAGAAAAAGCTATCCCAAACACAACTGGCGGAAATGATTGGTGTATCGAGAAACACAATCAGTTCCATTGAAACAGGGCAATTCAATCCGACCGCAAAGCTGGCATTGATCCTCTGCATTGCTCTGGACAAGAAATTTGAAGAACTGTTTTATTTTTAAGGAGGAAGCGAATGGATAATATCGCTCTGTTGATCTTAGGCATATTCATCTCCGTTATTGGAATCGTGAATATGACTGGAAATATCAGCACAATACATTCCTACAACCGAAGAAAGGTCAAGGAAGAAGATGTACCGAAGTATGGGAGAGCCGTCGGCACAGGTACGCTTATCATCGGTGTATCTTTGATAGCGGCATTTGTCACAACTTTCTGGAGCGAAAAGGCAATGTCTTTCATTGTTATTCCGGCGCTCGTCATCGGCTTGGGCTTTATCTTGTATGCACAGTTCAAGTACAATAAGGGAATCTTCTAACTCATTTTTTTGAAAACCTATTGACTGGCACCTTGGGGGATAGCTTATCCTATATGTGGAGGTGAGAACAATGCTCATAAATGAAGTATGCAAAGAATGTAACCTGACCAAAAAAGCAGTTGAGTATTACACAGAACAGGGACTAATCCAGCCAAGGATAAAAGAAAACGGGTATCGGCAGTTCTCCGAGACAGATGCTTTGAAGCTCAAGCGGATTGCAGTTTTGCGTGGACTGGGCTTTTCCGTTCCAGAGATTCGCACAATTCTTGAGAATGATAGCCGTACAGCAATTTACGATGTCCTCAACAGGAAAGAGTTTGAAATCGTCGAGCTGCAAACAAAGCAGGCATTGATAAAACAACTTGCGGAAAGCGGCGATTGGGAGCATATTGAAGGACAAGTGGAGGCGCTTCAAAACAAGCAATCCATATTGAACCGTATCCTTGATAAGTTTCCGGGCTTCTATGGAAAATTCGTATGCTTGCACTTCGCTCCGTTTTTGAGCGAAACAATCACAACAGATGAGCAGAGGGAAGCGTTTGAAACGATCATCCGATACTTGGACGGCGTTTCAATAGCCGTTCCCAGCGATGTGCAGCAGTATCTTGATGAGATTAGAGAAAATGCTGATGCTGCTGTGACGCAAAGCGCATCTTCTGCACTTGCGGCAGCTATGGCAGACCCGGAAAAGTATATTCACGACAACAAGGAAATACTCGAACAATATCGAGCAGTTGCGGAATCGGAGGAATATAAGGCATCTCCCGCCTACCGGCTGCAAGAGTATCTAAAGCAATTCCAAAGGGAGAGCGGCTATAACGATGTATTCATCCCCGCAATGCAGAGGCTTAGCCCTGCTTACTGCGAGTATCACAAATCCCTGCAAGCAGCGAATGAAGTTTTCCTGCGACACTTTCTTTAATGTGTATCGCTTGCGCCAGCAGGAACACTGTAACGATTTTCTAAGATACGACAAATAACTAAGATGCCACCCTTTCGGATGGCATCTTTTTTATCACCTTTAATCAGCGCAAGCCGGTTTAGTTTTTTAGCTCAAACCCGAAAGAGAGCGCATCACCAAGTCGATGTCTTTGTTTTCAAGTTCCTGAATGATGTGCAGATAGGTTTTTTGCGTAGTGGTCATACTTGAATGTCCAAGACGGCGGGCAACGCTCGCAATGGAAACGCCCGTAAATAACAGCAAAGAGGCGTGTGTATGCCGTAATCCGTGGATAGAGATGACAGGGATGTTACAGGCTTTGCAATGCCTGCCGAGAATGTCGTTCACCGTCGAATTATAGACAGTGGAATTGACAAAGATGGGCTTATCTTCGGGAAGGTGCTTTACCAATTCAGAAAATTGAATGACGGTTTGCCAGTCAATTTGAATTTTCCGCACAGACGACTTATTTTTCGTAGGCTGGAAGCCGCCCTTTCCCTTGTAGTCCCAAGTCTTGCTTATGGACAGTGTTTGATGGGCAAAGTCGAAGTCTTTCGGGGTAAGAGCCAGTGCTTCAGAAAAGCGCATCCCCGTCTTTGCTACCAACAGGATAAAGTAGTCCCAATTCACCTTATCCTTCAGGTCAAGCGAGATCAGCAGCGTGTGTAGCTCAAACTGATTGAGATACTTAATTTTCTTAGCAACCGGTGGCTTCCCCTTGATGATTGCCTTGCGAGTAGGATCTCTTTCAATCAAGCCCTCATCAACGGCGTCAAGTATAGCGCCCTTGAGCTGGTGGTGGAAATCCATTGTTGTTTGGCGCTCGTGGAACTCAGCATAGTCGTTCAACAGCTGCTGATAAGCGATCCGGTTCATATCACATACTCTCAGGTTTGGGACGAGCTTAACGAGCCATTTCTGCGTCATTAGGTACTTATCCATCGTCACCTTTCTGATTGCGCCCTTCTTATACACCGTAATCCATTTTGCATAATATTCACAGAACAAGTCTGTTCGTTTGGTTTCTGTTAGCATCAGAAGTCCTCCATTTCATTAAAAATGGCTTACGCTGATGAAGGGTGATAAGGTTGTCGAGCTGGCTGAAATACTGTCCAATCATCTTTTGCTCATCAAGTGATGGAAGTGAAACGGCTATTTCCATAACCTTGTTTTTTGAAATATTGTATCGTGAGATACCTTGTGCCAACAAAATAATCTTTGCTCTTGTAGACTCAGAGCGTAGCATATACGCAAGATAGTAGCTGTCTATTTTTTCTGAAGGACGAAAGCCGAAGCAAAAGCTGTTAAGATAAGTTTTTCCCCGTTTTTCAAGCAGAATAGAGGACATTCCTACTTCTTCGGGTGTTTCGGACGAAGTGGTAAAAAACACATCTCCAACTTCAACTTCATTTTGCTTAGGGTCGATTTCTATCGGTTCGGTCATTTCTGGATTGCTGATAGGATTTGAAAAGACATTCATATAAGTCACAAATCGAGCCTGTCCGTGACCAAAATCGTCTTTTGTTTTTCCCGATAAGCCTGTGTATGTTTGCCCCATCTCTCCGAGCTTACGCTGTTCCCAAGAAGAAGTAGTTCGCTTTTTATTTGCGGTCAGGATAAGCCTGTCCGCCCTTCCGGTAAAGGAAATGCACTCACGCTGATGAAGGGTGATAAGGTTGTCGAGCTGGCGAAAAACGCTGACAATTCGGTCTT
>OGDA01000574.1_pt1 | contig 18226 bp, 17 predicted proteins | sample 1570281 | NCBI WGS metagenome assembly OGDA01 (sample SAMEA2582184, study PRJEB24529) | metagenome
CAAAGGGAGATCTTTCTGGTTTATTTTACCTTACAGTGCTAGGAACCGTAACCGAAGATTATACTTGAGTATATCGAGGTAAGGTGACAACGCAATGTAAGTGGAAAATAAAGCAGATTAACGACGAAGTCCTAGAGAGTTGATCAACTCACGGTAACGGTTAACGTCGTTTTTACGCAAGTATGCAAGCAAGTTACGACGGCGACCGATTTTCTTCATCAAACCACGGTAAGTAGCGTGGTCTTTTTTGTGTTGTTTGATGTGTTCGTTAAGGTGGTTGATTTCCCAAGTAAGGACAGCAACTTGAACCTCTACTGAACCAGTGTCACCTTCATGAGTAGCGTATTCTTTAATTACTGCTAATTTAGCTTCTGTAGTTAACATTAATGTTACCTCCTAAAAAATTATAATCCCGATAAGCTTAAGTAACCGTTGGAGAATCGAATACTTCGCTTACGATATGTCTTACGACCTAATTTAGTATACAGTATCTGCCCTATCTTGTAAAGCAAAAATACAGTAATTGAACAAAAGATAGATTAGAACTTCCTTCTATTATTTAGCACCTAGCACCATGCGGTCACTCAGTGCATTATCACCAGCTACCTCGAACTTTTGAAGTAAGTCCGCAACAGTTAATTGTTTCTTTTCTTCCCCTTTTACATCATAGATGATTCGACCAGCGTCCATCATGATGAGGCGATTACCAAATCGCAATGCATCACGCATATTATGGGTAATCATAAGAGTTGTTAGATTATGTTCTGCAACGAGTTTATCTGTTAGTTGCAATACATTTTCTGCAGTTTTAGGGTCAAGTGCCGCCGTATGCTCATCCAACAATAAGAGTTCTGGACGAAGCATAGTAGCCATTAACAATGTAATAGATTGACGTTGACCACCAGATAGTAGGCCCATGCGAGCAGATAAACGATCTTCAAGGCCTAAGCCTAATAATGCAAGACGTTCCTTGAAAAATGCTTGTTCACTATCTTTGAAAGCCCATTTAAGACCTAAGCTTTTACCACGGCGCATAGCAAGAATCAAGTTTTCCTCGATTTGCATATTACCAGCAGTACCAACCATAGGGTCTTGGAATACACGACCAATGTATTTAGCACGTTTGTATTCTGGCATTTTTGTCACATCAATCTCATTAATTGTAATGGATCCTTCATCTACTGGAAATACACCAGCAATGGAGTTTAACAAAGTACTTTTACCAGCACCATTACCACCAATGACAGTACAAAAATCACCCTCTTCTAGACGAAGATTAATGCCTTGTAATGCAGTCTTTTCATTAATTGTGCCCTTAAAGAAGGTTTTTACCATATTTTTTACTTCTAACATAGTGTCCTCCTTAACGAGCCAACCATTTTGCTTTCAATGTAGGTAAGGAAAGCGCGATGGCAACAAGAATTGCAGTGAATAATTTCAAATCATTTGGTGGCATACCCATGTAGAGAACTGCAGCAATAACGATACGATATACAATAGAACCAAGTACTACGGCGATGAGACTACGTACGAAGGATTTCGTACCAAACACTACTTCACCGATGATTACAGAAGCCAAACCAATAACGATGGTACCAATCCCCATACCTACATCAGCAAAGCCTTGGAATTGACCGATAAGAGCCCCAGACATACCAACAAAACCATTGGAAATCAAAAGGCCAAGAACGATCATATTATCAGTATTTACGCCTTGAGCGCGAATCATTTGAGGGTTAACACCTGTAGCACGTAAGGCTGTACCAATTTCGGTACCGAAAAACCAAAATAAGAGCAAACATACAACTATAGCTACTATAATACCTACGATGGCTGCAGACCACATATTCGGCGTATGGAAAAATCCACCAAGAATCGTATAAATTGTATCCATTCGAAGCAAAGATACATTAGCTTTGCCCATGATGTGAAGGTTTACAGAGTACAATGCAATCATTGTCAAAATACCGGCCAATAATGCAGGAATTTTTAATTTTGTATGAATCCAACCTGTTACAGCACCGGCTATCATACCACCCACACCGGCAAGTAAAATGGAAAGGATTGGATTCATACCACTTGTAATTAAAATAGCAGAAATGGCTGCCCCCATTGGGAACGTACCTTCCACGGTTAAGTCAGCCACATCTAATACGCGGAAGGTTATGAATACACCGACCGCTAACAAAGACCATAAAAGGCCTGTGGTTATGGTGCCTACCACTAAATCTAACATCAAATTCTCCTCTATTGTTTCATATCTTTACGAAGAGCTTCAGGAATCGTAATGCCTAATTTTTTAGCACGTTCTTCGTTAACAGTTAACTTAATCTCTTTTTGTGTCTCAATAGCTAAGTCTGCAATTTTTGCTTCTCCTGCAAGAACTTTAGCAGCCATTAAACCTGTTTGATAACCCAATTGATAGTAATCAACAGAATAAGTTGCTACACCACCAGTCATTGTCATACCTTCATCGGCAGCAAATACTGGAATTTTAGCAGCATCTGTAATTTGTGCTAAGTTAGCCATAGCGGATGCCAATACATTATCTGTTGGCGTATAAATAGCTTGTACATCTTGATTTACAAGATTGGTAGCCGCTTGTTGAATATCATTTACATTGGAAACAGTTGCCTCTACAACAGTAATACCTTTTGTAGCAGCATACGCTTTCATTTTTTCAACTTGTAATTGGGAGTTGATTTCAGAGGATGTATAAATGGCACCAATACGCTTTACATTCGGTACTAATGCTATGATAAGATCAACCTCTTTTTCAACAGGTGTCATATCAGATGTACCAGATACATTACCACCAGGGTGTTCGTTAGATTGAACGAGTTTAGCTGTCACGTAATCTGTAATAGCTGTACCCATGATTGGCATGTCATGAGAAGCATTTGCCATCGTCTGAGCCGCAGGCGTTGCAATAGCTAATACTAAATCTTTTTTATCAGATACGAAACGTTGTGCAATACTATTTAGATTAGATTGATCGGCCTGTGCATTTTGTTGGTCAATTTTAATGTTTTGACCATCCTTATATCCTTTAGCTGCTAAACCATCTACGAAACCTTTATTAGCAGCATCAAGAGATGGATGTTCTACTAATTGAATAACACCAATTTTCTTTTGGTCATTAGTTGCAGTATTGGAACCACAACCGCCTACCATTGCCATAACAGCAATGGCACTAAGTGCCACTGCAATACTTTTTTTCCAGTTCATGTATAACTCCTTACCAGTTATGTATTAAATCATAGTCGCCTTGTTCATCAAATCCTCTGGTAAGGTGATGCCCAATTTTTCTAATTTATCTTTTCCCACAACTAATTTAAATTCTTTCTGCATTTCGATAGGCATATCTTCAACTTTAGCTTCGCCAGTTAGAATTTTAGCTGCCATCAAACCAGTCTGGTAACCAAGTTTGTAGTAATCTACAGACAAGGACATAACTGCCCCACCTTTTACGTGGTTATCTTCACCGCCAAACACAGGAATTTTTGCTGGATCGGTAATAGCTACAAGATTGCTCATCGCAGAAGCTACCACATTATCTGTTGGCACATAAACTGCATCCACACGTTGAGATACTAGGTTTTGTGCCGCTTGTTGAATATCGTTTACATTGGAAACTGTAACTTCTTCAACTTTAATGCCTTTTGTAGCTGCATAAGCTTTCATCTTCTCCACTTGAATTTGAGAGTTTACTTCGCTAGAGCTATAGATGGTACCAATTGTTTTCGCATTTGGCATTACTCGTAAAATTAGATCTACTTGTTGCTCTACTGGATTCATGTCAGACGTACCAGATACATTACCACCAGGTTTTTGATTGGATTTAACAAGTTTAGCTGCCTCGTAATCAGTAATTGCTGTACCTAAGATTGGAATATCATGAGTTGCATTCGCCATGGATTGAGCCGCTGGCGTAGCAATTGCTAAAATCAAGTTTTTCCGATCGGATACAAAACGCTGTGCAATACTATTCAAATTAGATTGATCAGCTTGCGCATTTTGTTGATCAAAAGTAATCTTTTCTGCCAAACCTTTTTCTTTTAGCGCATCAACAAAGCCCTTATTTGCCGCATCTAGTGCAGGATGTTCTACCAGCTGTACAACACCAACTTTATATTCACCATTCGATGTAGTTCCATTTGAGCCACAGCCTGTAAACGCCAACAATGCTGCCGCCGTGAGCGCTAGGGCAATACCTTTTTTCAAGTTCATGGGGATTTCCTTCCTATCTGCAATGACTATAATACATCTATTATAAACAAATTTCTTTACTACATCAATGTAGCAGGTTAAAGTATTTTACATTTGTCCATTTATAGAACACATTAAGATACGAAATCCTTTTACTTTTCAAGAGACGCTAACATGTCTTCTGTTAAATCATTAGCTGCTAAAATATAGTCCTTAAGAGTCCCTTTGTCGAGAGCTACCTTCATAACAGGCACTTCAAATGGATCCAATATGACGCACATTAGAATTTCACCCGTTATATAGTAACCAACCACTGCTTCCCCTTCTTCAGGATCTAAGGTTTCACGTTTTACAGTAACACAGTATGATTTCATAACCTGCGCTGCTGCTTCTGCTACCTCTTCACGATTAGCAATATATTCTTCAACCTTCGTTTCAGGGATGTCAAAAATATCTACCTTTACAGTCTTGACCTCTGTAGCCTCTCCTTTCGCAGACTCTATAGCTGCGCCTAATTCTGTTTGCTTCATATACACCTCACAAAGAATGGACTTTTACCATTGGTGAAAGCCCCATTATCTTAGATTGATTCATCAGCTGCATTTAAGAACGCCACATAGCATTGTTTAGCCTCGTAAATATCAGCCTTAGATGTAACCTCCCAAGGAGCATGCATGCTAAGAACGGCTACACCACAGTCGATGACATTCATACCATAAAGAGCCATGATGTACGCAATGGTGCCACCACCACCTAAATCAACCTTACCGAGCTCTGCTGTTTGGTATGTTACATTGTTAGATTCCATGACACGACGGATAAAGCCCATATACTCAGCATTCGCATCATTAGAACCAGCTTTACCACGAGAGCCAGTAAATTTATTAAATACTACACCCATACCAAGGTAAGAAGCATTTTTCTTTTCATACGCCGATGCATAAAGCGGATCATAGCCTGCACTTACATCGGAGGATAACATACGAGATTTCTCCAACGTACGACGTACACTTACAGAATTAGGTTTACCCATAAGTGTTAAAATTTCAGCCACTGCATTTTCAAAGAAACGTGATTGCATACCTGTAGCACCTACAGAACCAATTTCCTCTTTATCTACAAGTAAGCAACAAGTAGTACGCTTTACATTATCCACTTCAAGCATTGCTACCAAGGATGTGTAAGCGCACACGCGGTCATCTTGGCCATACGCCATTACCATGGAACGATCAAAGCCCATATCACGTGCTTTACCAGCTGGTACAATTTCTAGTTCTGCAGACAATAAGTCACGTTCAATAAATCCATACTCTTTTTCAAGAAGGCTATTAATAAATTTAGTAACCCCTTCTTTTTCTTCGTCTTTAACTGGACGGCTACCGATGAGTAAATCAAGAGCTTCCCCTTCAATTACCTTAGCTGCATTCTTTTGCATTTGTTCTTGACCCAAATGAGGTAACAAGTCAGTAATGCAGAATACAGGATCGTTTTCCTTATCACCAATATTAATGTTGATATGTGTACCATCTGTTTTTACCACAACGCCATGAATAGCAAGAGGCATAGCTACCCAATGATATTTTTTAATACCTCCATAATAATGAGTATCCCAAAATACTAAATTACTATCCTCATATTGTGGATTTTGCTTTACATCGATGCGTGGAGAATCAATATGAGCACCTAAAATATTCATACCCAATTCAATATCATCAGTACCAATATTAAATAAAGCAATAGATTTATCCATATGTGTGTAATAAATCTTATCACCAGCTTTAATTGACGTATTGCTTTTAATAATGTCATTTAGATTTACATAGCCCTTTGCTTCTGCAAATTCTACAGCTTGCACAACGCATTCACGTTCTGTTTTACCATTATCTAAAAATTGACGATATGTATCACTTAAAGCATATACCTTTTCCATAGTGGCATCATCATAATTATGCCATGCATATTTACGTTCCATAATCTATCCTTTCTAAAAGTTCATATCCTAATATATAGTACAGTTCAGAAAACGAACTTGAATTTACATAACTATTTTTGGCGGACTTTTTCTTGTTCCGCCTTACGATACTCTAAATATTTTCGCTCTTTTTCGCGATTGATTTCAGACTTCTGAGTATATAGAGAACGAATTTCATCCGTACAATGGGTCAGTACCTTAGTAACATAGAATTTACTACTGCCGGACTTAATCGTATACTTTCCAACTTTAAGTTGCACCGCAAAATCGCCATGTTTAGGACATACTCCAATGGCTAGGTGCTTATCCCCTTGTAATCGTTCAGGTCTTGTCATTTCTAAACGTGTTTGACAGTACGGACAGAAGGACATACGTACTCTTCTATCATGAACAATACGTTTTTTCTCAGAAAAATTTTCATACATAAAAAATGTGAGAATAGGAGGATATAGGAAAGGATTACTACTTTCCTTGCGAATTAGATCATAATGCAAAATTCCTTGTGCGATATCTAAAGACTGACAAATGTGAGCTGTAAAGACTGCATCATGCAAGGCATTATGAGCAGATAGATGCTCCGTTGATATATTAAGATTCTCCATAGCATGTGCCACAGAGTACTGCTGATTTGTTCCATAGCGTTGATAAGAATAAATCATTTGCGCATCTACCCATTGATCATAAGATAATGCTTTCATCTTATGAAGCATAAGATTTTCTCGAAGGATAAGAATATCGTCTGATCCCCAAGAAAGCAGCATATATTCATCACCACACCATTTTTGAAAGTACTGCATAGCCGTCTTGAATGGCACACCATGATTGAGCTCATGGGTGGTTATCCCTGTCAACTCACGCACATGTTTATGCATCCGTGGCAGATATTGAGGTTTGATGAACATCGTAAAATGATCTATAATGTCCATCTTTTCATTCAGTTTTACCGCTCCGATTTGAATGATTTCCCCTGTCAACGGCATTTTTGTGCGCTTCATAAAGCTAATGTCATTGCTATAGGGTTGATTCCATTCTAAATCAAATACAATATAGTTCATATGTTTATTTCGATTCTAAAAGCAATGTTTCCGCTGCTTTAATAACCTGTTCTTCAGAAATTACAGATAATCCTTTATAATTTCCTTCTTTAATAATTTTCTTCATGCTTTTACCAATCTCATAAGAATCCATCGTTTCTAAAACGATAGCATGAGCTTGATAAGGTCCATAAAAGAATGGATTTGATGGACCATACAGTGCCACAATTGGCACACCTTGACTGATTCCTACATGCATTGGTCCAGAGTCATTAGTAATTAGTAGATTACAACGGCTCATAGCCGCTGCCAAAGGACCTAACTGGAATTTTCCGGTAGCCACAATAGGCTTTGTTTCCATTTGTTCTACTACGGGCTGCACCATTTCAAGGTCCATAGGTCCGCCAAAGAAAACCGTCTTATAACCTAAACGACCAAAGTAATCTGCTACATGAGCAAATCGTTCAGCTGGCCAACGTTTCTCAGGAACGGCGCTACCGATATTAAAACCAATGAGTATATCAGTATCAGTTAATCCATGACCAGAATAAAACTCTCGAGCCTGACGACGCCATTCTTCACAGGTCTCAATATGTAAACCAGAGTTAGAAGTATCTGTTACACCTAATTGCTCTAGTACATTAATGTACATATCCGCAGCATGACGAGTTTTACGATCTAAGCGCGTATACTTTGTCATAAATGGTCTAAAGAGGAAATGACTCATACCAGTTGTAATAGGTGCATGAATCTTCCATGCTAAATATGAAGTACGCTCATTGGGATGTAAATTAATGACAATGTCAGGTTTTCCCTTAGCATTGATTTCACGAGCCACTTCATTGAGACCTGAGATGCTATTATGGCGCCCTTTTTTATCTACAACAATAAGTTCATCAATATTTGGATTATATTCCATTACTTGTTGTAATTTTTCATCTATTACATACGTAATATGACTATGAGGAGCCGCTTTGCGAAGCACTTCTAAAAACGGAGTCGTTAATATAACATCGCCTAAATGCATTAAAAAGGTTACCACAATGCGCTTATAATCTAGTTCCATTATAGTTCCTTTCCAAGTACTTGTTCATACACTGACCATACCGCGTCTACAGGAATTTGTGCCATACAATCTGGATCATCTACTAGTGGTTGCTCAGGTGTAGCCTTAGAAGTAGGTGAAATAATGAGATGTACATGACTACCACCATAAGGACCTGTACGCTTAGGTGATGTTGTACCAAACATGGCAATCAAAGGACGCTTCAAAGCATTTGCAATATGCAATGGTCCCGTATCGGCACTAATAAAAATCTGACAATGACGAATCAACTCAATGAGTTCAGGCATGGTTGTAGATCCAACTAAATTGATGAGATTATCATTCTTTACGTAGTTCTCAATAAAAATACCCTTCTCTGCGTCATCAGGGGCACCGGCAATAACAACCTTCTTACCAGATTCACATAAACGAATACAAAGTTCTCCAAAATTTAGAAGTGGCCACTCCTTAACAATCCATCGTGCCCCTGGTACAACTACAATATATTCATCATCTACACCATGGCATTTCAACTTTTGTTTTATGGATTTCTCAGCCTCAACGTAGGCTGGCATAGGAAATTCAATCTCCTCTACCTCGCCACCAAGTGCACGTACAGTATCAAGATACCGTTCGATAACATGGTCGTATTTATGCTCACCTACTAAGGCTTTATTAACTAGATTACTTCCTTCGCGAAGCTCCCAGTAGCCATACTTTTCAGGGGCACCAGATAATAAGGAAACAATAGCACTTTTTGCGATACATTGAAGGTCTAAGGTCATATCAAAATGACGACTATGTAGCTCCTTGCGCAATTGATATAAATACGTAGGCTTCTTTAGTTGTTTTTTGTCAATGATAATCACGTCATCAACCCATGGTGTACCAGGTAAGAGGCTAGCGAATTGCTCATGAATAGCCCATGTAATACGCGCATTAGGCCAATTCTTGCGCATAGCGTACAAGGTAGGCAATGCGTGAATTACATCACCTAAGGAACTCATCTTGATGATGAGTATATTCTTGTAATCTTTCATATAGCCTCCCCAATACAAAACAACAACCCTAAATATATTCTTCAAAAATAGACTAAATGGAATAAATGATTAAATTATTGTTTTAATGAAATCCAATAGATTAGAACCTTTAAATAGGTACCCCTTAATGCCAGCAGCCTCAGCTGCATCAACATCACGTTGACTGTCACCGATAAGAAAACTATCTGATATATTTACATCATAATCCTTAATAGCTTGCTTAATCATGCCAGGTTTAGGCTTTCTACATTCACATTCTACTGCATAGAGAGGAACAATACCTTCTTTATGATGTGGACAGTAATAGAAATGTAAAATCGGTGCTCCACTGCGATCTAGTTCATGAGCCATATAGTCATGTAAAATCTGAACATCAGATTCTTTATAATAACCACGAGCTACACCACTCTGATTTGTCACTACAATGAGATCATAGCCCTTACTATGAGCATAAGCAAGGGCCTCTTTTGCACCATCTACCCACTCTAAATCGCTGATTTTATATAGATAACTAACATCCTTGTTAATAACACCATCGCGATCTAAAAATAATACCTTGCGCATTAGCGTAAATACCCTTCGTTATTATCTAATAGTTCACAATATTCTTTAACGGCATCTTCCATTTTATGGAACCCTTTGTCATAGCCAGCAGCTAACAATTTAGTAGTATCAGCCTCTGTAAAGCTTTGGTATTTACCCTTTAACACCTCTGGGAATGGCACATATTCAATTTTGCCTTGACCATTGTAGTCGATAACAGCTTGCATGAATTGGTTAAAGCTATGAGCATTACCTGTACCACAGTTAAAAGTACCAGAGATTTCAGGATGCTCCCAGAAATAGAAGTTTACATTAACTACGTCTTTTACATAAATAAAATCACGTGTTTGACCACCATCTTCGTAGCCATCTGTACCTTCAAAGAGGTTAATAATACCTGTTTCTTTATTTTTGTAGAACATTTGACGTACTAAAGAAGCCATTTTATCTTTATGAGCTTCGTTAGGACCGTATACGTTAAAGTAACGTAAGCCTACAACTTGAGCTGTATATTCACCTTCATATTTGCGTACATAACGGTCGAATAACAATTTAGAATACGCATATGGGTTAAGTGCTTCTTCAGCTTCCGGTTTTTCTACGAAACCATGTGTACCATTACCATAGGTAGATGCAGAGGAGGCATAGATGAATGGAATGCGACGGTCTTGGCAATAATGGAATAGATTTTTAGAACCTTCATAGTTGTTCTTCATCATGTATTTGCCATTATATTCCATTGTGTCTGCACAAGCACCTTCATGGAATACGACTTCAATAGGGCCAACGTCGAATGTACCATCAGCAATAGCACAATCAAAATCATCACAATCGATGTAATCTAGAAATTCTAAATTTTGAATATTGCGAATCTTACGACCATCTGTAAGATCATCTACGATGAGAATATCTGTACGACCACGATCATTCAGTGCTTTCACAATATTACTGCCAATAAAACCAGCACCACCTGTTACGATAACCATAATTTGCCCTCCTTAGCCATAGTAGCTATTTTCCCTACAATATCTGATGTAGAGTAACCTTCTTTAAATGAAAGAACCTCTACATTGTCAACGGACTCGCGTCCAATAATATCTTCTATTTTGTAATCTCCACCCTTAACAAGAGTATTGGGACGTAAGTACGCTAGTAATTCAGCCGGTGTATCCTCTTCAAATAGTACTACACCGTCAATACATTGCAACGCACTCAACAAGGCCGCTCTATCCGCTTCACTTACGATGGGCCGTGTTTCTCCTTTTAAACGTCGAACAGATACATCAGAATTTAATCCAATGATTAAATGATCACCTAGCTGCGCAGCTTCTTGTAAATACGTGATATGTCCACGGTGAAGAATGTCAAAACAACCATTTGTAAACACTACAGTTTCACCTTTGCTTTGCCATTGTGAAACGAGTTCTTTCATCTCTTCCTTCGTATATAATGGCTTAGATTGAATACTATGTTTATAGGAATGCCATAAGTCTAATAACTCAGAACGATGTATTGGATACGTACCAACCTTAGATACTACGATACCCGCTGCACCATTGGCGATATGTAAGGCTAAACGCATCGATAAACCACTTGCAAGACAGGTCATCATCATGGATACAACGGTATCTCCTGCACCACTCACATCAAACACCTCTTGTTGAGTAGCAGGATTATGCCATGTACGGCCATCCTTTGCAATAACCGTAATACCCTTAGCAGATCGAGTGGCCACAATATAGTCTAAATCTACATCAGCAAGTACAGACTTAGCAGCCTCTACAATAGTAGCATCATCATTTTCTAACGTACGGCCTACACATTCACCAAGTTCTTTCACATTCGGTGTAATACATGTAGCACCATTGTATTTAGACCAGTCTGCCCCCTTAGGATCTACGATAGTTTGCACACCATATTCCTTAGCCAAACCAAAGATTGTCTTCAATAAGGTAGGTGTACAAACGCCTTTACCATAGTCAGATACGACAATACCATCAATCCCCGCTTTACATAGATTTTCCAACCAAACAGACAATTGTTGCTCTTCTTGATTGGTTAAATTTGTAATTGTTTCAAAATCAAGGCGCATCATCTGTTGACGATCACCTAAGATGCGCATCTTAGTAATAGTAGAGCGGTCATCACTAGTTATTAAACCAGTCGTATCGATTTTATCAGTATCAAGTAAATTTTTTAATAAATGGCCATGGTCGTCATTACCTGCTAGTGCACCAAGATATACTTTACAGTCTAAATTAGACAGATTAGATGCAACATTACCAGCTCCACCAAGGACCTCTTTCATCTTGGACACGCGGTTTACAGGAACCGGTGCTTCTGGAGAAATACGACTTACATCACCAAAAACATAACGGTCTACCATTACATCGCCTACAACGGCAATCTTCAAGTTTGGCAGTTGCTTTGTTAAAAACTGACTAATGGTAGTATTTATCATAATCCACCTATTCCTTATCAAAATTACATATGTTCCTAATTTAAATAAATTTTTAATTGAAACAATGTGTATCTATGAGTAAAAACCTATCGGTTAATAATCTTCTTCAATAATTTCGCACATAATGTGGCCAGCTAAGATATGCATTTCTTGAATGCGCGCTGTCACATTACTGGGAATAGCCAGCGTAATATCACATAGTTCGGCCAATTTGCCACCGCCTTCCCCAGTGAAAGCAATGGTATGCATACCGATAGAACGGGCCATTTCTGCAGCTTTTACAACATTCTTGGAGTTACCAGATGTAGAAATACCGATGAGAACATCACCTGTACGGCCTAAGCCCTCTACTTGACGTGCAAAAACAGATTCAAAATCATAGTCATTCGCAATAGCTGTTAATGCGGATGTATCAGTAGTTAATGCAATGCCTGCAAGAGAGCGCCGTTCCTTTTTAAAGCGACAAATCAATTCAGCTGCTAAATGTTGAGAGTCCGCCGCAGAGCCACCATTACCACAGAACAAAATTTTATTACCATTTTCTAAAGCCGCTTTACAGCGATATCCGATTTCTTGAATGGTATCCATATGTTCCATCGTTTTACCAAACACTTCAAGATGCTCTGTAAAACGATCAGCAATGATTGGATTTAAATCAGTCATTATAAAATCTCCTTTAATAGTCTATCTGCATTTTTCCAGAATAACTTTTCACACTGTTCCACAGATAAGCCTGCCTCTTTAAATGCATCATAAAGACGACTCATTTGAGACATATCTGCAATCTCTGTGTCGGGTGGAATCCCATCAAAATCAGTTCCTAATGCCACTACATCTTCACCGCCCTTGTCGATGAGATATAGACCATGTTTAACAATATCTTCAATGCGACTAATTGGCGATGTGCCGAGAAAATTCTGTGCAAAATTAAGTCCTATAATACCTCCCTTATTAGCGATAAGTCTAATAAGATTATCTGGCAAATTTCGCGTATGAGACCGTAATTCCCGTGCATTTGAATGAGATGCTATAAAAGGAACCTCTAGAATATCCCCTAATTGCTCTGTACCAGCATCGTTAAGATGAGAGCAATCAACAATTATCCCTAACTCTTGCATAGCTTCTACAAATTCAACACCTTTAGATGTTAATTTCTTATGTTGCTCACCACAATGTGGCTCGCCAAGTCCATTTGGATAGTTCCATGTTAGCGTTATAAGTCTGACTCCATCTTGGTAAGCTTGTTTAAGTTTATTTAAATCGCCACCTAGTACGCCACCTTCCTCAATAGACATAAGTGCCCCAATCTTACCAGTCTTGTATACAGACTCTACATCTTGATAAGAGAGCACATGTTGTATGTGCTCTCCATAGTGATGAATTTGTGATACACACAAATTACGCATCTCTTCATAGCGGCCATAAGGGTCATTCGTCTCACCCATATTAATAAAGAGTGCAAAGTCTTGTATCTTGCTATGAGCCTTTTGTAATTTTTCTATATCTATTTTCCAAGTATTACGATATAAATCACCACTATCAGGATGATCTAGCAATTGCATCATCGTATCACAATGTAAATCTATCATAAAGCCTCACACATTGCTAATTTCAAAACCATGTATAACCAATCAGTAATACAGAATCAATTATTCTTCTACGACAGGTTTGCGTTTCGGCTTTTTAGCGTCTAACTTCTTCAGAGCCTTTAACTCTTCCATAAAGCTATCAATATTATCAAACTTACGATATACACTGGCAAAACGAACATATGCAACTTGATCTATGTCTTTCAGTTGTTGTAACACGAGCTCACCAATGCGATCAGTTGTAACCTCTTGGTTAATTTCATTTCGAATGTCACGCTCTACATCATTAACTACTTGCTCCATCACGGACATAGGAACTGTACGCTTATCACACGAGCGCAATAACCCATTCAGTAGCTTACCGCGGTCAAATAATTCACGTCGTCCATTTTTCTTCAATACCATAAGTGGTACTTCTTCTATAATTTCATAGGTAGTAAAGCGACGGCCACAATTGATACATTCACGGCGACGGCGAATACTATTACCTTCATCAGTCGTTCTAGAGTCTGTTACCTTCGTGTCTGTGTGTTGGCAATAAGGACATCTCATCTGTTACTACTCCTTTTCTACTAATCATTCTAAAATAACGCATAATACGCCCATTTTCTCTATATTATATAGTACCATGAAACCCTTGAAAATACAAAGAATCCCTAGGATTTCCTAGGGATTCTTCCATTATTCTTCAATTTTTCATTTTATGAAATATTTGAGAAATAATATTTTTAATTTTAAATGATTGTTAGCTTATCGTTTTAAAGCATCTTCAATACGAAGCAAGCAGTCACCAGATTCGATACGGCTACCTTCACGTACAAGGATTTCTTCTACGATACCGTCGATAGGAGCTGTAATTGTTGTTTCCATTTTCATCGCTTCTGTAACGATCAATGGTTCACCTTTAGTTACAGATTGACCATTCTTAATAAGGATCTTAACAACGGAACCAGACAATGTAGCACCAATTTCACCAGGGTTAGATTCATCCGCTTTGCGACGAACAACACCAGTTGTCTTAGCATGTTTATCATGAACCTTAATGCTACGAGGTTGACCATTAAACTCGAACAATACGATGCGATTACCATCTTCATCAGGTTCAGAGAAACCATTCATCTTGATAATCAGTGTTTTACCTTTTTCAATGGTTACTTGAATTTCTTCGCCCCGTTTCATACCAAAGAAGAATGTTGGAGTATCTAATACAGATACATCACCAAAGTCTTTTACAAATTTATTGTAATCTTGGTAAACCTTAGGATACAAGCAATATGCACTAATATCTTCATCAGTTGTTTGGGCTCCCATTTCGCTTAATTCATGACGAATATGTTCAAAATCTGTTGGAGGTAATACAGCACCAGGGCGAACTGTGATTGGGCGAGCACCTTTCAAGATGATTTTTTGTAATTTTTCAGGGAAGCCTTGATATGGAGTACCAAGACGTCCTTCAAAGAATTCAACTACGGATTGAGGGAAATCCAATACATCGCCTTTTTCGTAGATATCTTTTTCAGTTAAGTTGTTTTGTACCATGTACAATGTCATATCCCCTACCACTTTAGAGGATGGTGTAACTTTAATGATATCACCAAACATCATGTTTACTTGGTGGTACATTTTCTTAATATCTGTCCAACGATCACCAAGCCCTACCATTTTAGCTTGTTGTTGCAAGTTAGAGTATTGTCCACCTGGCATTTCATGTTGATATACTTCAGTATTAGGATATGCTTCTGCTTTATCTACACCTTTGTAATATGGTCTGATACTACCAAAATAATGAGACATTTCTTCCATGTAATCAATGTTCATTTCTGGTTGACGTTCATGACCAGACAATGCATAGTACATGGAATTCATGCTAGGTTGAGAAGTACCATTAGCAAATGCTGAGTATGCTAAGTCGATTACATCAACACCAGCATCTACAGCGCGGCCATATGTATAGATAGAGTTACCGGAGCCTTCATGAGTATGCAAGTGAATTGGAACAGAGACAGCATCTTTCAAGGCAGATACCAAGTTATAAGAAGCTTGTGGTTTTAAAAGGCCGGCCATATCTTTAATGGCAATAATATTGGCACCAGCTTTTTCAAGCTCTTTTGCCATATTTACATAATAGTCCAAGTTGTATTTTGTACGAGCACCATCAAGGATATCGCCAGTATAGCACAATGCAACTTCAGCTATTTTATTTTGTGCACGCACTTCATCGATAGCAACATGCATATTATCAAGACTATTCAAGCTATCAAATACGCGGAATACATCAATACCATTAGCAGCAGCCCGTTGAATGAATTGACGAACTACGTTGTCTGGATACGATGTGTAACCTACGGCATTTGCACCACGAAGAAGCATTTGAAGCAATGTATTTGGCACTTCACGACGGAACATGCGCAAACGCTCCCACGGATCTTCATGTAAGAATCGGTATGATACGTCAAAAGTAGCACCCCCCCAACATTCTAAGGAGAATAAGTTAGGTACACCTTTTGCAGCATGACCAGCTACACGAGCCATATCGATTGTACGAAGACGTGTAGCAAACAAGGATTGATGGGCATCACGCCAAGTGGTATCAGTGAAGAATACTTGTTTTTGTTCCGATAACCATTTACTGAATTTATCTGGTCCAAGTTCATCAAATTTTTGTTTTGTACCAGATGCTGGACTTACATCCAAAGTAGATGGCATTTGAATCGGTTCAAAGTCAGGAACCTCTTGAGCCCCTGCACCAGAATAGCCATTAATTGTAACATCAGCAATGTAACGTAATAATTTAGTACCACGGTCACGATCTGGTTTCAATTCGAATAATTCAGGATGTTCTTCAATGAAGTTTACATTGTAAGAACCACTTTGGAATTCAGGATGTTCCAATACATTAATCAAGAAGTGAATATTTGTTTTTACACCGCGAATACGGAACTCTTTTAAGCAACGAAGCATTTTACGAATAGTTTCTTCGTTGTTAGGACCAAATGCTGTCGCTTTCACAAGCAAGGAGTCATAGTAAGGTGTTACAACGGCACCTGTAAAAGCATTACCAGAATCAAGACGGATACCAAAACCACCAGAGCTACGGTACGCTAAGATTTTACCGGTATCAGGCATAAAGTTGTTTTTAGGATCTTCTGTGGTAATACGACATTGGATAGCAGTGCCTTTACAAGGAATTTTATCCTGCTCAGGAATACCTACTTCAGGGCTATGTAAACTAAAGCCTTCAGCGATTCTAATTTGAGCATGAACAATGTCAATATCTGTAATCATTTCTGTTACAGTATGCTCTACTTGAATACGTGGATTAACTTCGATAAAGTAGAAGCTACCATCAGCAGTTACCAAAAATTCTACAGTACCTGCATTCACGTAGCCAACATTTTTCATGATTTTAACGGCAGCATCACATACAGCTTTACGAGTTTCTAATGATAACGCAAAGGCTGGCGCCATTTCAACTACTTTTTGGTGACGACGTTGAACAGAGCAATCACGTTCATGCAAATGAACTACATTGCCATGTTCATCACCTAAGATTTGAACTTCAATATGTTTAGGCTCTACGATAAGTTTTTCTACATATACATCATCATCGCCAAACGCAGCTTTCGCTTCAGATTTAGCACGATCATATGCATCTCGAAGATCTTCTTTATGATGAACTTCACGCATACCACGACCGCCGCCGCCATTAACGGCTTTAATCATCAATGGAAAACCATGTGTATCAGCAAATTCTTCTAGTTGAGCATAATCTTTTAAAGCCCCATCAGAACCTGGGATCATCGGAATTTTTGCTAATTTAGCTTGCTCACGAGCATTTACTTTATCACCAAACATATTCAAATGCTTGATTTTAGGCCCGATAAAGATAATTCCTTCTTCTTCACAACGACGAGCAAAGCCTTCATTTTCAGATAAGAAGCCATAACCTGGATGGATAGCATCGATGTCATGTTCTTTTGCAATACGGATGATATCTTCAATATCAAGATATGCGTCAACTGGTTTTTTACCTTCCCCTACGAGATAGGCTTCATCGGCTTGGTTACGGTGCAAGGATAATGTATCCTCTTTAGAGTAAATGGCTACAGTTTTAATTCCCATTTCATTACATGCACGGAACACGCGGATTGCAATTTCTCCACGGTTGGCAACCAATACGGATTTAATTTTTCTCATGTATTGCCTCCTACTAGCTTCCACTAATGTGAACTATCAGCTTTCATTTTTATTAATATATGAATATTTCCTATACTTATAGATAAATCAATATTGCGGAAAGCCTCATCAAAATTTATGATAAGGTTTTATATTC
>OGDA01000627.1_pt1 | contig 17041 bp, 15 predicted proteins | sample 1570281 | NCBI WGS metagenome assembly OGDA01 (sample SAMEA2582184, study PRJEB24529) | metagenome
AAACTATCCGGCAGTGACAGCACCGACATCGAAACGAGTCCATCCTTGTGTCAGCAGCAAAAGATCCAGACAACGGTCCGTAGCCCGGTTTACCTCCCGGAAATAAAAGCCCGGATCTTCGATATACCCTTTCAGATCGGAATTCAGCAGCAGTTCAGAAACAATATTGTCCTGCAGGGAATCGCGCAACACGGCAGCATCGTCCGTCACAGACAGCGAAAAACGCCCCTCCCTCAGCGAATCACTGCTTAAAATAAGTTCAACATCGACCGCTTCCCGGCTCATATATCCGTCCCGATCCGTTCCGATACGAAGATCCGTTTTTTCCGGATGACGGATAAAACATAACCTTTGGCTATAGATCCGGCAACGATAATCCATAAGACACAAATGCAATATTCCCTCCTCAAATCTAACATGTACTGATAATCAGTGATTTACGAAAGTATTGGTACAAAATTGGAACACCATAAGCATCTTGGATGTTGTCCCTCAATAACTATCGATAAGCATCCGTGCGATGCTCTTCCTATTCTTCTTTGTCCTTATCTCTGTATTTCTTTCTTTTGTTGGTGCAAAGGTACAAAAAATTCTTTATCCAAGAGTATTTTTATTGGATTAATGTGGATTTATAGAAAAAAGACATCCAATACTAACTCTTATTAGGTCTAATACAGAATCTTTTCAATCCTCGCATCACACGTGTAAAAAACATACGTATCTTATATTGGGGGGTATCTGTTTTGATGAACATTTTCTTCATCTGTTCGCCTCCTTCTGGACTGACAGCAGTAATTCTCAATGGGAAATCGGCTAATGAAAATTCACGTCTATCATTGAAAACATTTGCGAATGAATTTCTTCCAAGAATGCGTTTTTGATAATAACACCTGAGAATATATGTCGTCCACTCACGTATATTACTTACGTTGAATGAAAGAATTTTGCCATCTACCTTTATAGCAACATTACCAAACTCTTTGACCCCTGTTTCTGAAAATTCACTTAGTAGTGGAATGGTTCTTACAATATTTGCATCTGACGCCATTCTTCCAGTATGTAGGAACTTTGATCTATATGAATATAGTTTATGAAACACCTTACCAAGATCGTCACCCAAAAATTCCGCAGACAAATTGCGGACTCTATTTGCAATTTTATAAATAACAGCACCACATTCTTTACATGTTTCATGATGCCCCTCTGTTGCTGTAGCACATTCTACTGCTGATAAATACGACATCAGTGCTGAAGTCATATATTCCACCTTATTCCGTTGGTCTCTTTTAGTTAATCCTATAGTTCCAAATGGAATACCAGCAATAGCTACATCTCCCATTCTTAATTCGGTTTCAATACCAATTTGAACATGCTTGCATGAAGAGATAAAAAATTTTTCAATCTCGCTTCTCTTTTCGAAACGTCCTATTGACAATAATCTCTTACCTATAAAATTATATGCATAGCTTGAAATGCAAATTTTCCAGTTATCTATCGCTGGATAATAATCTACATAGTCATCTATAAATGGGCTTGATGATTTACTTTCTGGTAATAGTTCATTTTCTCTCACAGAGAACTCTTCAAACGAACAGTAGATATTTGTTTCAACAGTAAGAAATGCACATAATTCATACAATCTTTCAAGTGCTTGCTGCTCTGCTTCAAATTTATCTATAGCATCCACATAAAAGAAGAAATCAAAACCGCCATCACGGGGAATGATACTAAAATTGCTTGCATGATACTCTGCGAAACGAATTCTTTTTAATTTCGCAAATACATTAGCTTTACATAAAAAAAGCTTAGTTTTATCAATACAGGCTCTAGCATCATTGATTAAAAGTGTTAATCTCTTTATTTCTTCATGTTTGAGTTTTGATGTAGGACGCATTACTAACAAAGAGTCAATATCTCCTTTCTTATGGTACTCCAAAGCGAAGTATAATTCACCTATGCTCGTCTGACAAAACCCCAAAACTGAGACCGAAGTTTTTTTCCCAACGTACTTCCCTGGAAAATAAGCCCAAGGAGCTCTATCTACACAATGTTTGGGGCAAATATGTGTATTCACTTGGTTCCACAATGAAACCAAAAATTTATTTGACTCAATATAGCCAGATGATTTTACTGGTATTTTTTCAAAATCTTTCTCTGTATCAGCAAACATTGGAGTTTGTGTCAACTCGTAAGGATGTGTATATGAAATAATCATTATAGTTGCCTATGTTCTCTTTTAGTAATAATGGGGAACCGTTAGTTCTTTCAATCATTCTTTGTAACTATATTCTTCAGAACCACTAAATCAGCTTCCACGCCCTCCTTTGACACCAATGAATCCTTGGGCAGCACGGAGTAGTTTTTGGCAATATTCTCCTTCTTTCCACTGAACCATTCGCAGAATGCTGTTTGGAGGAAAGAGTCACCATCAAGGTTGTCTTTCCCGTTATACTTTATTATATTGGTGACGAACTGCTTCAACTCGGCATTGCGCAGTTTCTTGTTCAATGGGATGTATAAATCCTTATTGGCTACCACCTGTCCTGTCTCAATAAATAGTTTCACACTGTCACATACTTTCTCTACATTTTCTACAGAAGTGCCAGCCAAGGAGAATACCAGCATGGTATATTCTTCTGTTTTAGCCAGTCGCCTCTTTTGCTCTTCTTCCTGACATCGCTTGATTTCAGCTTCAAGGTTGAGCAGATGCTCCCGTCTTTCCAGCACATCAGAAACATTTGCAGACAGGACATTGATTTCTTGAATACGTTCTTCGTTTTCCTTGGCAATATTCTGCTTAATTTCTGCCACTCGTTGATCCACCAACTTTTGAACAACTTCTGGAAGACGGTCTTGAATCTCTCTAATGACTGCATCTGTGTTGCCTTCTGGCAAACGCTTCACATTTTCTATGAAAGGAGTTAATTCTTGTTCCAGCATATCCTCTTGCTTAGTAGAAGCCTCTTCTGCTCTTTGTAGAGCGAGAATCACATCAAGATAATCCTTTCGTTTCTCTATCTTAATTTGATAGAAGCTAGTAAAGACGAGAACTACAATTTTATAAAGAAGTACAATTGTGGCACAAATATAGAAATAAGGCATGTACGACAGCAATTCTTTCTCAACCTTATCAAGATTGACAAAAGCACCAATAATCATCATAGCCAGGGCTGCAACTATTGCCAGTGCTGCAATTCCATATACTATCTTTTCTATTATTTTGAAAAACTTTACCATATCTCTGCTTTCTATTATCACCTATATAGAAACCATTTGCCATATTATTCCTTCTTGTTAAGGATTACCCATTTGCCTTCCTTACGACCACCTTCACGTATTATGATTCCAGCAGCTTGTAGCTGAGAGACATACCGTTGCAAAGTCCTGAACTTAATACCAGTTTTTTGCGCCAGTTCGCTCGTTGTGATATATGGGTCAAATAACATTTCTTTTACGATAACCTCTTGAACTTCAGTTAGTTCTTTTACGCCATCTTTTACGCCATCTTTTACGCCATCTTTGGTAACTTTGCCATCATTAGTTACGCCTAAATCCATCGTTGTTTCCTTACTGGTAAAGTAAGGATGGCAAGGAATGTCAATAAGAAAATAGGTTCTCTCTTCATCCGTTTCAATCTTTGCAGCTGGAGATCCATTACCCTGTAGTTCGTCCTGAATAGTAGGGATGCCAGTAGCTCGGCCTTCTGTGAGGTCTAATTCTTTCAGGAACTCTCCCAATCTGCGGTTGCGATAACGACGTGAACGTAGCGATATACCTTTTTGGACTGCCTCCATCGGAATTGTATGGTTTGGGCCAGAAAAACTCAGAATCGAAATACGTTCAGGTTCCACAGTTATCTCAACTGGTTCCCGAATCGTCCAGTCTCTATGATACAAACTATTGACAACAGCTTCTTCCAGAGCCTGATAGGGATAGTTGAAGAATGTTATGGATTGTGCCCTGTCCTTGGGCTTGATAATCTGTTTCTTGATGATGTTGATGTTCAGATAGCTTAACGTTTTCTCTATCATCTGCGGTACACTGCCCCTGATGGGTTCCACCTCTATCAAGTTATTGGGATTCTTTTCTCTACCTTCAGGGAAAAGAACTATATCTATCTGCGCTTGACGGAAGAAGCGGTCTGGGCGTTCTGAGAACATCATTGCTGCTACATTCTTGATACGCCATCCTTCTGGCACATCCTCTAATAAGTTCATCTGCTCCAGCACATCCTCCATGTGGTCTGTCAACGAAATGTCTGCAAGACTACTCTTGACCTTTACAAGATAATCATGCAAAAGCAATGGCGATAAATCCGTCAGCTTGATGTCATCGTTTCCACGGTCATCAAAGGGCATACGATTTGCAAGGTTTATCAATTCACGCTCGTATTCGTCTTTTGGAATGATACTGCTACTATTGTAGCGGATGTAGTAGTTATACGTCTTCTGCTTAGCAGTTATCTGGTCAGGCACCTTGTATGGTCTGCGCTCACCTGGAGAGACCTTGATTACAAGAATCGTCTTTCCGTCAGCTACCTCTATATACAATCGGGGCTGATAGTATGGGCGTATCAGGTTATTGAACCCGACCATATCTTTCTCGATAGGTTCTATCTGGTTAGGGTCAATGCCTGTAACGGGCCTTATGGCATGGCCGTTCTCTTCTTTTACTCCCACCACGATATAGCCGCCACCTGTTTCGTCAAAGTCATTGGCGAAAGCACAGATAGTACGGTATATAGCATCAGGGTTCCAACCTGTCTTGTATTCTATACGGTCACCTTCTACTGCTCGTCCGCTCAGAAGTTCTTCTATGTTGATTGGTAGTCTCATATTTCCTGTTGTCTATTTATCGTTCTTTCGTTGACCAAAGCAAATCCTTCACATCAACATTGAGGCTTCTGGCGATTTCCACCAAAGTCTCCAAGCTGGGTTGTGATGCATTGGTACACCATTTGCTCACCGAAGCAGGATCTTTTCCTAACTGCTCAGCCAGCCACTTATTTGTTCTCTTTTGTTCGGCTAAAACCACCTTTAGCCGATTGATGTCCTGTGCCATTATGCCTATTTATCGTTGTTTATGATGCAAAGGTACTGGTTTTCTCTGAAATAACCACATATTTTTATGGTTTTCTGCTTCTTTATTTGCGTTTTAGGTAGATTTAAGCCATCCATATTTGTTCTTGTTATGTTGGCAACGCTCTCCACTTGTACACAACTGGAGAGAGATAGCATCACCTACCGCCTACAGTCAGGCAGTAAGCAGTATATCACTTAATGTGACAAGCTGGGACGCAAGCCCGGCTCAAAGAAATCAGCCGACCAAAAGAAAGAAGAATACAGGGAAGCCATTTCCCTTTTGAAGAAAGACTATGCCATCAGGGACGTGGGAAAGTCGTCAGAAAAAGGCATCAGCACTATTCAACGTGTGAAAAAGGAGTGTTGCTGAATACATTAACCAATAGTTCCAATGTTCATGTGTCGCCAGACAAATAGTTATAGCACAAATAAGCCAAAAAGGTAAGGAAAAGATAAGGTCAAGGTGGTATTTTGACGCAAAAAAGGGGGCAAAAACGCTATCTTCACCTTATTTAATAAGTAAACCTTCACTTTTTTGAGGGAATTTGAGTACCTTTGTGCCATATTCCCATAATATACTCTTATCGGAAGTTGCATATGGATAATATACTGGCACTGTCTGAAGAAGACATAAAACTACGGTACATCACTCCATCCATACTACAAAAGGGATGGTCGGTAGAAGACATAACTATGGAGACTAAGGTTAAACTAACAGATGGTAAGATTAACCTTAGAGGAAATTTAGTGGCTCGTGGTAAAGCTAAGTTTGCTGACTATATGCTTTATTACAACCGTGCCACCCCCATTGCCATTGTTGAAGCCAAGGACGCAAATCATACAGTCTCTTTTGGAATGCAACAAGCAAAGGAATATGCTCAAATGATGGATATTCCTTTTGCGTTCAGCTCCAACGGTCAGGGTTATCAAGAATATGACTTCCTAACAGGAAAGGAACGCTCATTCTCAATGGATGCCTTTCCAACGAAAGAAGAATTATATGCTCGCTTCCTCGCTGAGAGCAATGGCGGTAAAGGCTTCTCTGACGAAGAAAAGAAAATCATCAATCAGCCCTACTGTACTGGACAAGACATTTTCCCTCCTCGATACTACCAACGCAATGCAGTTAACCGCACTGTCAATGCAGTAGCACAAGGGAAAAATCGTCTGCTGCTCGTTATGGCAACTGGAACGGGTAAGACATATACGGCATTCCAAATAGTCTATCGTCTTCTTAAAGCTGGTTTAGTGAAGAAAGTCTTGTATCTGGCAGACCGAAATCTTCTGGTTGACCAATCTATCCAACAAGACTTTAAGCCTTTATCAAGCACTATACACAAAGTGGATTATCAGAAAGATATTGAAACAAATGGTGGGCATTTGGCATACGAAGTCTATTTCTCACTTTACCAACAGTTGATTGGGAAAGAAGGGAAACAGAACTATAAGGAACTGTTTAAGCCGGGGTTCTTTGATATGGTTATCGTTGACGAGTGCCATCGTGGAAGTGCCAAAGATGATAGCAACTGGCGTGAAATTCTGGAATACTTTGATGGTGCAATTCAACTGGGTATGACTGCCACGCCAAAGGAAACAAAGTACCAGTCCAGCATCAGTTATTTTGGTGAGCCGATTTACACATATAGCTTGAAGGAAGGTATTGAAGATGGTTTCCTTGCGCCTTTTAAGGTTGTAAACATTACAACTAATATTGGTGATGAATGGCGGCCTGTTAAAGGACAGAGAGACATAAACGGCAATCTCATTGAAGACCGTATCTATAACAACTACGACTATGATTACAACATTATCATTGAAGACAGAATTAGAGAGGTGGCACATGAGATAACCCAATATTTGAAGAGCACAGATAGGATGTCAAAGACCATCGTTTTCTGTGCCGACGAAGACCATGCAGACCGTATGCGCACTGCACTTGTCAATGAAAATTCCGACATGTGCAAGAAAAATCCTGATTATGTAGTGCGCATTACTGGAAGTGACCCATACGGGCAGTCAAAACTTGACTACTTTATTTCCGTCGCTTCAAAGTACCCCGTCATCGCCACTACAAGTAAGTTGCTCTCTACGGGAGTGGACTGCAAAATGGTTAAACTCATTGTACTTGACCAGCGCATAGGTTCTATGACAGAGTTTAAGCAAATTGTGGGCCGTGGAACCAGAATCCGTGAAAAAGAAGGTAAGACCCATTTCACAATCATGGATTTTCGTAATGTGACACGTCTGTTTGCCGACCCAGACTGGGATGGTCCAATTGAAGTTAACGACAATTATGTAAAGGGCACACCAAAGCCTTATCCAGAGATTGAGGAAGAGCCAATGGGAGTGAGTGAACCTGAGCCGGAACGTCCACCTAAGCCAATTGTTGATAAAGATGGCTGCACAGTTGAAGTTATCAACAAAGTTGTGTCGGTATATGATGCCAACGGCAAACTTCTTCGTACAGAGAGCATAACGGACTATACCCGCAAGAACATCAACGATACTTATGCCAATCTTGATGACTTTATTCGCAGATGGAATGAGGCTGATAAGAAGGCTGAGATTACAGACTTGCTCTGTGAGAGTGGAATTGACCTGCAAGCGTTGAAACATGACAGAGGCATGGATGATGTTGATGATTTCGATTTCATCTGTCATATCGCTTATGGCAAGAAGCCGTTGACTCGACGTGAACGTGCTGAGAATGTAAAGAAGCGCGACATCTTCAATAAGTACGGTGCAGAAGCACGTAAAGTACTTGAAGCATTGCTCGATAAGTATGCCAATGATGGTATAACCCAGTTAGAAAACAGAACGGTTCTACGTCTTGATCCGTTCCGCCAAATGGGTTCACCTGCCAATATCGCTAAATTCTTTGGCGGCAATCAGCAGTATTTTTCAGCAGTGAAGGAACTTGAAAGTTTAATTTATAGCAGTATAGCATAACCAGATATGGCACTTAACAATTTTGTAAAGAGCATTAGAAACATCATGCGCAACGATGCGGGTATCAATGGCGATGCCCAGCGTATCGAGCAAATTGCGTGGATGTTGTTTTTGAAAGTATATGACGAGAAAGAAAACGACTGGGAGTTTAATGAAGATGATTACAAGTCCTTCATTCCAGAGAATTGCCGATGGCGCAACTGGGCGAAAGACAATGGGGATGGTGAAGCGATAACTGCCGATGCCTTATTGGATTTCGTTAATAATACGCTATTCCCAACGTTAAAAGGATTAGAGGTTAATCCTTCAACACCAATGCGTAGTGCCATTGTTCGTACTACTTTTGAGGATGCAAACCAGTATATGAAGGATGGCGTGTTGCTCCGTCAGGTTATCAATGTCATTGACCAACTCGACCTTGGCGACTATGAGGAAAGCCATGCCTTTGGTGAGATATACGAATCTATATTGAAGGAAATGCAATCGGCAGGTTCGGCTGGTGAGTTCTATACACCACGAGCCTTGACGGATTTCATGGCAGAAATCATCAATCCGAAGGTTGGTGAGAAGATGGCAGACTTTGCTTGTGGTACTGGCGGCTTCATAACAAGCTGGCTAAAAGCCCTTGACAAGAAGGTGCAGACAGCAGAAGACAAAGAGGAATATGCAAAGTCAATCTATGGCATTGAGAAAAAGCAATTCCCGTACATGCTGTGCGTCACCAATATGCTCCTGCATGACATTGATTCTCCAAAGGTGATGCACGACAACTCCCTGACAAAGGATGTACTTAATTACACGGATGAAGACAAGTTTGATGTGGTCTTGATGAATCCGCCATACGGAGGCAGTGAGAAAAACGACATCAAGCAACACTTCCCATCGGATTTGAGTTCAAGCGAGACTGCCGACCTCTTTATGGTGCTTATTATGTATCGTCTTGCTGAAAAAGGTCGTGCAGCGGTCATTCTGCCTGACGGTTTCCTGTTTGGTACAGACAATGCAAAACTGGCTATCAAGGAGAAGCTGCTTCGTGAGTTCAACCTTCACACCATTATCCGACTGCCTGGCAGCATTTTCTCACCATATACAAGCATCGCTACTAACGTCCTTTTCTTCAACAATGAAAAGGCAGATGGTGCAGAAGAAGGATTCAGTACGAAAGAGACATGGTTCTATCGCCTTGACATGCCAGAAGGCTACAAGCATTTCTCTAAGACAAAGCCCATGCGAGCCGAACACTGTCAGCCAATCATTGACTGGTGGACTAATCGGCAGGAGATTGTGGATGCAGAGAACAACGATGAGAAATCACGCTGCTTTACTGCACAACAGCTTCTTGACATGGATTGCAACTTCGACCAGTGTAAGTTTCCGAAAGACGAGGAAGAAATACTCCCTCCTGCTGAATTGTTGGCCGACTATTACAAGAAACGTGCTGCTCTCGACCACGAGATTGATAAGACTTTATCAGAGATTCAAAAGATTTTAGGCATCACCATAGAGAAATGAGAAAAGCTTTGTTCATATATATACTGGTATTTGTTCTTTGTCTGGTTTCATCAAATCTGACAGCCCAGACGGTTGGTTACACCTACAAGGCACTTGCAGCCGAAGGGTGCAACATGAAATATAGTGTGGCAAAACAAGATACGGCATACTACATCATCGCAACTGTACGCTCTGACAGGATGACTTTTTTAAGTGAGCCGACAATGAAAATGCGCACGTTCAATGACGAAGTTATCACCCTTTCAGGTGTGGTTATTGGCAATGGCAGTCAGTCTGCTGGTATTGTGTCTGGAAACATCGTGATACCTGTAACTGAAATCAGCTCAACGGCACAATTCAAAGTGACCCCTGAACAATTTGAGAGTATAAAGAGTGGCATTGCTAAAGTTCGTTTGGATATGACACCAATGAACCATGAGCGCACATTCAAGAAAGATAAGATTGGAAAGAAGCTCTACCAGTTCTATCTGAAAGCAAAATCTCAGGATGACAACTTCTAAATTGCATCACTATGACAGGAAAGCAACTTAAAAACAGCATATTGCAGTGGGCTATACAGGGTAAACTTGTTCCCCAAGACCCTAACGACGAGCCTGCATCTGTCCTGCTTGAAAAGATCAGGGCAGGAAAGGCGCGACTCATAAAGGAATGGAAAATAAAAAAGGACAAGAAGGAATCTATCATTTACCGTGGTGAGGACAATTCCTATTATGAGAAGTTCGCCGACGGTAAGGTGGTCTGCATAGATGAGGAAATACCTTTTGAGATTCCTGCGACTTGGGAGTGGTGTCGCATAAGCCACCTTTTCCTTCATGCAAGTGGAAAACAACAAAGTAGCAGTAATAAAGGATATGGGACTCCTCAGAAATTTATAACCACATCAAATCTTTACTGGGGAAGATTTGTGCTTGACAATGTAAAGGTTATGAATTTTACGGAAGAAGAAATAAAAAATTGTTCTGCCACCAAAGGAGATTTACTTGTATGTGAAGGAGGAGCTGGATATGGACGCTCTGCAATATGGGATAAAGAATATGACATTTGTCTTCAAAATCATGTCCACAGACTACGCCCTTTAATTGATGGTATATGCGAATATGTTTACCATTTTATATATCTTTTGAAGGAGAGTAATCAACTTACTTCTGTCGGAACGGCGATGCCTGGATTATCTGCAAATCGTCTAAAAGGTCTATTATTACCCTTACCTCCTTATCAGGAACAATGTCGTATAGTTTCCAAATTAAAAGAGGTCATTCCTTATGTTGAACGATATAACGAAACAGAAGATGTTCTTTCACGACTTAATTCGCAAATTCGAGTCTGTCTAAAGAAAAGTATTCTTCAAGAAGCAATCCAAGGTAAACTCGTTCCGCAGAATGCTTCTGAAGAACCTGCAACTGTTCTTCTTCAACAAATCCGAGAGGAGAAGCAGCGCCTTGTTGCAAAGGGCAAATTGAAGAAGAAAGACGTGGTTGATTCCGACATCTTCAAAGGTGACGATAACAAGTATTATGAGCAGATAGGGCAAGAAACCATAGAGATAACAGAGGATATACCTTTTGAAATTCCTTCAAATTGGGAGTGGCGCAGACTCCGTGACATCTGCTCAATCTTTACTGGTGCTACATTTAAGAAGGATGAAGCAAAAACTGATTGTAAAGGTGTTCGTATATTACGTGGTGGTAATATCCTTCCCTTTGAGATAATTCAAAAAACGGATGACATATTCCTTTCACCAGAACAAATAAAGGAAAGTATTCTGTTGAAACAGAATGACATTATTACGCCAGCTGTAACCAGCCTGGAGAATATAGGAAAAATGGCAAGAGTTGAGCAGAATATGCCCAATATTACAGTCGGTGGCTTCGTTTTTGTACTTCGCCCACATTATTCTGACGAATGGCTATCTAAATTCTTGTTGTTCTTCATGAGTTCACCTTCGGCAATTGAATTCATGAAGTCAATTACAAATAAGTCTGGTCAAGCCTTTTACAACATTGGTAAGGAACGACTGGCAATGACACTTGTTCCAATACCGCCAAAGGATGAAGAACGGCGTATAGTTGTAAAGATAGAAGAGTTATTAGATAGGATAAAGGGCAATTAACCCTTTATCCTGTTTGTGATTTCTTCAATACGTTTTGCTATGCGTTTCTGCTCTTGATATGGTGGAATACCTACCACCAAAGAATAGAAAATGTCTTTGTTTAAGTGAGGTATTGCTGCACCTTTCTTTGAATTACGCAACAAGTCTTTGTAGAACTGTATATTAAACAACACATAAGGTAAGTGCATATTACTGCTTACCCATAATTGTTTGAACGTACTACCCATGTAACCATCATGTGGGACTGCAAACACTTCTCCAGAGTTTTCTCCATCTACAAGAATGATATTGTCACCTGTTGAAACAAATTTGCCTTTTGTCAGAATATCCCCTGATGACTTACCGCGCAAATACTTGGCATCAAGACAGATGTGTTTGCCCTCTTTCTTTTCACCATCCATAAGCCTACAAATATGAGACAGTTTTACAACTTCCCACGTATCAGGGAATGTATAATCAGCCTCTATTTGAAGGATATTACCATCTATCTGCTCATAATACTTGCTACAGTTCTATTCGCTTATATGATTTCTTTATTTTCTCAGAGATTCTACGCTGTTCGGATAAAGGAGGGAGAGGAAACAACTTGTTTTCCATATATCCTGATATAATACGCTGTTGATTGGCCGTACCCTTGAATGTTGCTTCTTCTACAAAGTACGAGCTTTCAAGAAAAAATAGTAGATATTCTCGGTCAATGGTTTCTGCGTAGGGACGTAGTACTTTTAGCTCGGTTGTTCCTGCTCCTATACCATTGGGAAGTCCTTTCAAAATCATGGATTTGCGATTTTGAAAACATGGCGTAATCTTGGCAAACGCCACATCACCATCTGCGAAATGTGTGAAACCAGCTTTTATATCTCCCCATTTCCTTTCTGTATAGGTAAAGCTTGATAAATATGTTGCATCTATTCGCTCCATAGGGATGAATGCTGATAAAGTGTTGTCTGGGACATCATTCTTTGGATTAACTTGTACAACATCTGATAATCGTACCCATTCCCATGTTGCTGGTATTTCAAAAGGTATTTCTTCGTCAATGCAAACGGTATCTTTGCCTTTCTTCTCGAAGTACTTGTTATCGTCACCACGGAAGATGGTGCTGTCGATAATATCCATCTTCTTCAACTTGCCTTCTTTGATAAGTCGTAGTTTCTCATCTTTGATGCGTTGAAGAAGAAAGGATGCAGGCTCATCGTTAGGGTCTTGTGGTACAAGCTTCCCCTGTATAGCTTCTTGCAGGATAGACTTCCTTAGCGAAGCGGCAAGGCTATTATTCAAGGAATCCAACTTTTCCTGTGCCTTACTATATGTTTCTGCAACAGTAAAAGATGCATTTATTATATCAACTATACGTTGCTGCTCTTTTTGTGGGGGTATTGGGAAAAGCTTGTTTTCAAGATAGCCTGAAATAATACGCTGTTGGTTTGCAGTCCCTTTGAAAATTGCTTCCTCAACAAAATAGGGACTCTCAAGAAAAAACAGCAAATACTCCGTCGAAATAGTGTTTCCGTATGTACGAAGCACCTTTAGCTCTGTCGTACCAGCACCAATCCCATTTGGAAGCCCTTTCAAAATCATGGATTTGCGATTTTGGAAACATGGTGTAATCTTCGCAAATGCCACATCACCATCAGCAAAATGCGTAAATCCAGATTTGATTTCATGCCATTTACGAACAGAGTACGAGAAATTAGACTGGTATGTAGCATCAATCTTTTCCATAGGAATAAATGCAGCATCCGCATTATCTTCTACTGTGTTTTTGGGATTGATCTGAAAAAGCGATGAGAGTCTGCGCCACTCCCATGTTGAAGGTATCTCAAACGGAACTTCATCGTCTATACAAACGATTAGCCCGTCGGCGAACTTCTCATAATAGGAACTAAACCACTATTTCTACAATGATATATTGTTAAGGGGCTATTCCCTAATAAAAACAATAATATCAGTTATCATGGTTGAAAAATTTAAAGAGTATCTGACCCATTCCAACATGGCGAAGAACACCGTTTCAGCGTACATCTATGCTGTAAACGACTTCAATTCCAGACACAAAGAATTGACGAAGAAGAACTTGTTGCTCTACAAGACGTATCTCATCGAGACGTTCAAGCCTAAGACCGTAAACCTACGTATCCAGGCATTGAACAAGTATCTGGAGTATTTGCGCAAGCCACGTCTGCGTCTAAAATCGGTGAAGGTGCAACAACGCACCTATTTGGAGAATGTCATCAGCAATGCTGACTACATCTTCTTGAAGAACAAATTGAAGAAGGAAGACAATCAGGAATGGTACTTTGTTGTTCGTTTTCTCGCAGCCACAGGAGCAAGAGTCAGCGAATTAGTGCAGCTGAAAGTGGAGCATGTAAATGTGGGGTATTACGACATTTACACCAAAGGCGGCAAGATTCGTCGCCTGTTTATTCCCAAGAAACTACGTGATGAAGCACAGGTATGGCTCTCAACTAACAAAAGAGAAAGTGGTTATTTGTTCCTCAATCGATTTGGGGAGCGGATAACCACACGTGGCATAGCGCAGCAGTTGAAGAACTTTGCAGTGAAGTACGGCTTAAATCCGAAAGTGGTTTATCCACATTCATTCCGGCATCGATACGCCAAGAACTTCCTCGAAAAGTTCAACGACATATCCCTGCTTGCAGACCTGATGGGGCATGAGAGCATCGAAACAACACGCATCTACCTACGACGTACAGCCAGCGAACAACAGGCAATAGTTGACAAGGTCATTACATGGTAACTAAAAGCATTAGGAGCTGACATACATATTAAGTCGGCTCCTAATATTCTAAATGGTAGCGTTTATTTATGATGCGCTAAACAACTTCACTAAGCCATAGACAATCTCTAAGAGGACGATGCCAAAGAAGGTGCAAAAGGCGATGTACAGTCGCATGAAGGTTTTCCTCCCGAAATAGACACCATCGCCCTTGTTGATAATCTCATAGCACCTGTCTTTGTTACGTTCAAGCATCTGAGAGATGTCTCTGCCATGCTTCTTGTACAGTGTCTCTTCCTGCTGGTAATATGTATTGTACTTAGTCTGCAACTGTTTGAGTGACTCATCATCCAGCTTATTCGTAAAGACAACATTCCGGCTATCAAGAATAGCATTTGTGATGGCTGTTACGGCATTGTCGGTACTTTGGCCAGCTGCTTTTACGGCTAACACGATTTTCTTCAAATCCTCAATGGCCGCTTCGAGTTTGTCAACGATTTCTTTCACATCGCTCACATTCTTAGTGACTTGGCTTAACTGTTCGGTTAGACTGTCTTTCTGCTCGGCAATCTCTTCCTTTTTGTTGATTTCCTCAACAAGACTACTATACTTATTTGACATAATGGTTTTGTTTTAACGGTGTATTCCTTTGGGTTTTCTTACAGACCTGCTCATGGGCTTACATAGCCAGTTGGCATGTTGGGCGCAGCGTCGTGCCCACTCACGTTCATCCTCGTCCTTGTCCTTGCCCCAATTTGAGGGTGTGCTTCCACCTCCACCACAAGATTCTGAAACGGTGGTGGCGGCATCGACGTAGTTCATGAACAGCAGCATAGCCACGTTCAAGACATTCTCAAATGGTACGTCATCGTCAGGAACTTCGATGGATTCCTTCATTGCCGTGAATGCTTCCATCGGCATTGCGATGGAATAATGCTTATCGTCAACGGGTAGTATTTTCCTGAAGAAAGATGGTGCTTCCGTCTTGGTCTGGGCAACGCTCTGACGCTCTGAATTGCGTTCAGTAATGGGCCTTCTTTCAGTAGTCTGGGAGGTGCCCACGGTAGAACTGGGTTTCACAACACTTGGAGCGACTGGATGAAGTTTCTTCCATGTGGCTTCAAGTTTAGGGGCGGTCAAGTTGCGACCTTTACCCAACGTGGATGACTTGAAACGGGAGTTGCCACGAAGTACGGTGTACCCATGCAGGACACCTTGCTTGTTACGTTGCTCATGGACTTTGTAACCACGGCTTTCAAGACCGTGCTTATAACTGTCCCAATCATAACTTGACATTCCACGAAGGATGTCGTAACAGGCTTCGGTTATCTCCTTCTCGTGAGCCTCGTGAATATCCTCGGGCAGCTCCCATCCACGTTCAATGTTAATGTCGTGGGCAGCCTTGACAGCACTGTCACCGATGAAGGAGTCATTCATCAGATTCCCATCAAGGTCAATGCGGTTGATGAGGATGTGAAGGTGCGGGATGCCAGACTTCGCATCAAAGTGAAGACAGGCGAATATCTGTGCCCTATCCAGATTGAACTTGCCTTTTCCGTTCTTCTTGCCTTCCTTGGCTTGGACATCCTTTTGGAGCTTTTCAAGGAACCGTAGCGCATACTTGTACCAGTCATTGAGCGTCCATCCCTTTGTCTCTTCAAGGGATGGGGAAACCTCCAGTCGAAGGGTCGGGTTCTTAACTGGCTTACGCCTGAATTTCGGTTCATACTTTTGGTGAATGGTTTCCATCGCTCCCCACATGGCGAGAGGAGTAAGCCCCTCGTCAAAGTTGCGTGTCAGCACAATGTCTGCACGATTATGCTTTGTGGCATAATTCGTCATGGCTGAGCCATGCGATATAGACCTTGCTTTTGCTATCATACCTTTTATCTTTTGAACATTCCTTCTATTTCTACTAATCTGCGGATAAGGCTGTTTACGCCTTCTATCCATTGTCGCATAAACTGCTCGTTGCGGAAGTACTTCTTACGCTGTTCTTGGGTCGTGCCATGAAGAGCATTCTTAATCAGAACCAGTTCACCTCGGGCAGCTTTCAGCGACATTAAGGCATCAGCTTCCTTGTCGCTCATCATTACCTTTGGCTCTTGCCCAAGGGAAGTGTCATGGATATACTGGCTTTTCTTCAGTCCACATGCTGTCGCCAGCTTTATAATCTTTTCGTTCTCGTCGGGCGTATAGCACACGGTGATGCGTGGATTGCGCCCTTTGCGTTCTATGTTCTGTCTCATTTTTTACTGTTTTATCTGTTAGTTGATAGCTGGGCTTGGTCAACCCAATGCGAGCCTGCGAGTATTGCAAGAGGTCAAATAGTCGGGCAAGCAGTGGAGCGGATTGTCAGACATTGACACTTCTTGTTTAGAGAGAACGAAAATTCAAGTTCCCTTCGGGTCGTCCCAAGCCCATAATGGGATTAAATAGCATTGTCGGGAAGCGTTTCGATTGGTGACGTGGTGGTAGCATCCGTATTACTCTTGTCGGGCAGTCCAGAGGAGGGTTGCAGTTCTTCCTCTGGGCTGTTACTGTCAGAGGTTACATCTGTCAAGGTGATGGACGAGGAAAGGGGTTCTTCAATCTGGATGTTCGGCTCAACATCATCATTGAATAGTTCCTTTTCCCTGCCGTTACCCT
>OGDA01000640.1_pt1 | contig 16560 bp, 18 predicted proteins | sample 1570281 | NCBI WGS metagenome assembly OGDA01 (sample SAMEA2582184, study PRJEB24529) | metagenome
TAGACGCCAAAACCCTGTCGGGGATTCTGGGGCATACCAACGCTTCCTTTACGCTGGATACCTATACCCATGTCACAACCGACATGCAGAGGCAGGCCTGCGGTATCGTGGGCGGCTTCATGGAGGATATCTTCGGAAAGGAGTTGAAACCGTGGCAAGAAAACGAAAAGCCGGAGACGGAACTGTAAGACAGCGCAAGGACGGACGGTGGGAAGGCCGCATCGTCATCGGCTACGATGATAACGGCTATCCCAAAACGAAAAATGTTCTCGCTAAAACGAAGAAGGAATGCGTCGAGAAGCTCCAAAAGCTCAAGGAGGAATGCGGCGGACTGAAGCCCGAAAAAGTGCGGTCTGAGATGCCCTTCGGGGACTGGCTGACATATTGGTACGAAAATCATTCCAAGCCAAAAATTCGCCCCACCACGCAGGAGACTTACGAGAGCCGCATCCGTCTGCACATCATCCCGGAGATTGGGGACATTCCACTGAACAAGCTGACGCAGAATGACTTGCAACAGTTCTATGGCCGACTCAAGAAAAGCGGCCGGAAGCGCTTCACCGACAAATACGGCGAAGGGCTGTCCGACCGAATGGTGCGTATGTGCCACGCCACCTGCCGCTCGGCGTTGGAAAAGGCAGTGCAGGATGGGCTGATCCGTACAAACCCGGCTATCGGCTGCAAGCTGCCGCCGAAAAAGGCACGGGAGATGCAGGTGCTGACGCGGGAGGAACTGCAGCGGTTTCTTATTCAGGCGAAGTTCGAGGACTACTACGAAGTCTTCCTTCTGGACTTAGCCACCGGCCTGCGCCGAGGCGAGCTCATGGCGCTGCAATGGGACGACCTGAACTTCAAAACCGGCGTGCTGAATGTGAACAAGCAGGTCTACGATGTGCGGGGGCAGCTCCAGATCAGCACACCCAAGACGAAGAATTCCGTCCGCAAGATCGTCCTGCCACCCGCCGTGGTGGCGGTGCTGCGGGAGTACAAAAAGACGGTAGACTCTCGCTGGATGTTCCCGTCCCCGGTGAAGGAGGACTGCCCCATTACGCCCGGCGTGGTGCGCCGTAGATTGCAGCTCATTCTGGAGCACGCAGGATGCAAGCATGTTAGATTTCATGATTTGCGCCATACCTTCGCGACGCTGGCGCTGGAAAACGGCATGGATGTGAAAACGCTCTCCGCCATGCTGGGTCATGTGTCGGCGGCCACCACGCTGGACATCTATACTCACATCACCGACGATATGCGGCTCACAGCCGCCGCCAACATCGACCGCGGCATCGGCAAGGCAGCGCCGCAGGAGGACGCTTCAGAGCTGGGGCAGGAAACTGCCCCAGCCACGGCGGAGAAGCCGAGAATAACCGACTTCAAGCCCTATATGGGCCGCAAGCGCAGGCCTGGCACCGGCTGCGTTACCGAGATCAACTACCATCTCTTCGAGGGGCGCTACTCCCCCAAATGGCCCGACGGTAAAAAGCACGCCCGCAATGTCTATGCACACACCCGCGAGGAGTGCGAGGAGAAGTTGAAGGTACTGATCGTGGAGATGAAGGCAGAGATTGCGGAGACGCAGCGGATGAAGGATTTGGGCGAGGGCGATGGGCGGCCGCCAGAGGCAAAGAAGGGCAAACGGGGAAAGAAACAGAAGTGAGTAAAATATCCCCATGTATATAAAGCATAGCAGCTTAATATACATGGAGAGGATTCTATATTCTTTAGGAATTTACCCAAAATGTGGCGACATTAGCAGAATTAACCTGAAATCTTCAAAACTTGTAGTCATAGATGTCTATCAGACATAGCGCTTATATGCGATATGTAAATAGCAATGGTGTATAGGATACGCATCATTAGTATTTAGCTTATCGGGTAAGTAACGCCTTGAAATTCTCCCAAACTATATATTCAAGATTTTCACATCCTACTGCATTTCCAACGACTGAATACAAGTCTGACAACATGGATGGCATATACCTTCGACCTAAGACTTTAGAAAAAGGACCATCGCTTTCAATCAACAAACGATTAAATGGAATTCTTGTAATGATAGATCGGCCTTTGACCGTAGAACACATATTTGCATTGATTGAAAAATAATAACCTTCATCCAACAATTTGTTCAGTGTCACAACATCCCCACTATACCAGTGAATTATTGCCCGAGTTACCCCGCTCATCTTAAGTCGGTTTAAGGTTTCTGCTTCAGCATTTCGCGAATGAACACTCAGCAAACTGTTTTCTTTTGCAGCAATATCACAAATAAACTCAAAGGCATCTATTTGGGTTCGAGAAGTAGCAATATATTTTCTTGAAAAATCTAAGCCAACTTCTCCGATATAACTTGTTTTCGGTATTTCACGCAGGAATAACTCTCGCTGAAATGGTTCCTCCACACTTTGCTGAGGGTTATAGCCAAGTGCAAATTTGATGTATTTAGTTTCTTTGTATAATCGTTTACATGAATGATAGATTCCCGGAGAGTTAGTTACACACAATGTATACTGTTTTAATTCGTTGATTTTTTCATACCAATACCTGTGATTTTTATAATAATCGAGATGAAAATGCGTGTCAATCAGTTGCATCTAATAGCCCCATAATTCTTATTAATTCCGGATCTCTTGAAAACAATTCTACTAAATCATTTATTGTTTCTTTATATACATGCAAAAATGAAATAGTCTCCTCCGGAGATAGGTTCCCTGTTCGGCGGATACGCGCAATTAATTCCTCGTCTGTAGATTTTTTAGCAAGAGCTACAGAACTTAGAAGATCGACGATATCAGACCGTGTACTGTTTGTTGCATGCAAAATGTAATCATAGGAAATAGCGTTGTATACATAATGTTCCAAAGGAAGGTTTGCATCTAAAAGAGATGACTGTCGTATAAGGCATGGGTAGCAATATCCGCAATTTTGAGGTTGAGTTACTCCTTGCCAACGCCCATTTCTGGGATGGGAACAGGAGATGGTTTTATGTGCATTTGCGAGAAAACCCGGACGTCTTTGATTATCCTGGACTATTTCGCGCTTTGTTTTAAACGCATATGGATTTATAATCTCATGGTTAAGTCCAATGTTAGCGAGAATGGTGTTGAACATTCTTAAAAAATATGGATGAGTAGTTCGTGTACTACAACTTCCTTTTCGGCCAGATGTCATTGGAAGATTCAAACCTATAAATCCATTTTCTGGAATATAAACTGGAGTATAATCCCCAATAAGTTCTGCTACACAAATAGCTGCACATAAGAAAAGGAATGATCTGCTACGGCTTGTGTTTTCTGACCTGCATAGCATATCACCAACAGGCGCGTAAGCCTTTGCAGTGAATCTGAACAAAAGAGATTTTGCGTTTGGTACAGCAGCCTGTATTCCATCCAGTAAATCAGCCTGTATATCTTTTAGACGGTCATATTCCTTAAAACCTACAAATACGACATTATTTCTCTGCGATAAGAGTTCGTATGCACCACAGTAAGAATCCATTCCCCCGGAAAAAAGAGAGACTGCGTTGATTTGATTAAGCACTTCGTTACGATGCGGTTCTCGTTTATGAAAATCTTGATATCGATTTTCTGGGCTTGCAGGTCTAAAACTAAAACTCCAAATATCTCCCGATAAAAAGGAAAGCATTTTTTCTAATTCCGGTTTTACTGCTTCCCATTTTTCAATCTCCAGAACCGGAATGTTTACGCGTACCGTACGTGTCCATGCATCCGGAAATTTTGACCGAGGTACTCTTTTATCTACAGCAAAGACTGAAAGTGCAATAATAAATAAATCTTCGCAAACTTCAGGGACTTTTGTGTAACCAAGAAGATTGTGCCATCCCGTTCTAATATCAGAAGCGACAACACCACCACACCCCGGAACACCGATATTAAATATTAATGAATCTTGGAAAGATGTAGTTCTCTCTTCGTTGATACATTTGTTAATCCAAATATCCATTTCATTCACCGTAAAATTCTTCCAGGAATTCAAATCCTTTTGTCATAGTTTCTTGAATAACTGGCTCATTTGCAAGGCTTTCGGGATTGATTGTTGATAAAATTTCAGGAGTCAGTTTCAGTTCCATTGTATAATAAATGTACTCCTGCATTTCAGTTATTCTTATGTTTGCTTCTTCGACATTAGGAAATTTATTCCGTATCTGCTTATCAAATAGTTGTGCAAATTTGTGCTTGGCAAACTGGCAAACGAGTTCTTTTATCAGTCTATTAATATCAACTGTGCTTAACTGTTCGGGAGACTGAATCTCGAGGACGGTAAGTGCTTCTGACATACAATCTAATGCAATTGCATCATCAATAGTTGCTCCATCATTTGCAAAAGCATGCATTAATTCACTTAACGCTTCTTCGGGAGGAAGAGCAAAAATATCATCTCTTCCAATTTCTCGTAAAGCCGCTTGGTATCCATTTGCTCCACTGAAAGCTGCAAAGGATGCAATCCCAGAAAATGCATGAACAGCTCGATTGTTAGAGAATCCTGCAGAACCCATTGCTTTAGCATATCCAGATGCAGCGGAATTCCTTTTGTTATCTGAAGGATTACCTAAATATGATGTAACACTTCGTTTGGCGCGTGACCAATAGGGGGTAGAAGGCGCAATATAGCCTTTTGATGTTCCCATTTTATCTCCTTTGCGCGGTTGCAAACGCAACGGTATCGCCCGCAATCTGATTTGTGTAGCTCTGATTAATTTTCTTGTCTGTCTCTAATTTTTCTAAGCATGCCTTCATCCGAGCGGAATTTGCTTTGTACATCCGCTTAATATGCGGAACGGTGCCCATTCCAAAAAATGTCTTCGGTTTGCTAAGTAAAATCTCTACAATATCTGTTTGTCGATCCGAATAGGTCTCAAAAATCCGACTGATAATATTTAAACCGAGATTGTCATCTCTAAAATGAACAAGAATTGATTCGCATACATTAGATTGAGATACCGGTTCCATTTCTTTAAGTTCTTTGATTCGTGAATCTTCTTGTCCTGGAATACAATGCTGAATTGCTGACAACATTTTTCGTTCTGCTTCTGTGAAGGAAGCCGTAATGCTTTCTGCGCTCCCCAAAGACTCTCGTGAAAGGTAAAAATATTTGCTTAGATCCTGTGTATAAAGATCTGTAGGTTTGCTTTTTAGCCACCTGATAATTCGTGGATTCATCCATAAAGAGTATTCCTCTCCAAAATCTTTATCTTCGCTCGCGGCCGTTTCGAGGAATTTCAGCTGCGCAATTTCTCCATTAAAACCGCTATTCCACTCGTATAGCTTTTTAAATGCACGTGAATCAATGGTTTCAATCGCTAACAGTTTGGCCAAAATAGGCAGACTAATTTCTTCGCCAAAATATAATGCAGCAAGACTTTTCCGCACATAGAATGTATTTAAAAACCGTTTTGTCTGTCTGGGATTTCCCTTCAAACTTCCGGATACAATATGTGCAATTTCAGAAATACACTCGATTTCTGATTTTAGTGTGTTCATGTTATACGGGAGCTCAAATTCACTTCGAGTCTTGTCTAAAAGAGGTTCAATAACATCCCACGCAAGAGGCGTTTCCTTGAGTAGAATACGTTGAGAATGAATGATTTCAATAAGTGTTTGAAAGCTTGCTTTTTTCAGTTGCAATTGACAGATAAGCAAAAGTAAGTAGTTTTCAATATCTTTGGACGACAGTTCAGGTATCTTGATTGGTAATTGAATGATTTTTTCAATATAGTCAGAAGAAATATCAAAACCTTCAATTTGAGGATACTTAGTTCTTACAGCGTACTCAATTATTCTTTGATCCACAGCGACAATAAAAGTTGTCTTCTTTACTGATAAAAACAGTTTGATTGCTTCAAGCGTATCTATTATGCGGTCGGGAGAACATCTGTCTAAATCGTCAATTATTACAACCAAATTGTCGATAGATCTTACATCTGCGAGCATTTTCTCGAATTCATTTCTAAATTTCCGAATGTTTTCAGTGATGCTTTCCGAATCAGCGCTTTTGATGTATTGGTCACTAAAGTTTTGCAGCTTTTCTGAAATATTAGTGGAAGTAAGAAGGTCGGCAGATAAATTAACTGCTATCGGAAGTGGATTACCAGTAATCGCACCGATTGCATAAGGAGCACCTTTGAACAGCAGGTCTTTTCCAATCTTAAAGTAGTTGATACGAGCTAAAAGTCCTTTGATTTTTTCTCCCGCACTTTCAAAAACAGTTTTGTTGTCTTTGAGCGCTTTGAGGAGTGCCTCCATTATCGCAACTTTTGCATCTTCATAATCTTCAAACTGCCATGCATTTAAAGAAACACAGGCAATCTTTGCATCTTGAGATTTAATTTTTGCCTCAATTAGTTGCAGAAGTGAGGATTTCCCTGCACCCCAACTACCATATAAACCGATAGTTAATGGGGTTAACTCAGAGGTACGGGCGAAATTAACAATAGTATCAGCATAAGGAGAATAGAATAGCAAATCGATATTTGATGCATTATCTAACCACATATTAGCCCTCCCCAACAGCATGGAATATTCAACAACAAAAGACACATGAGTAATCTTCATACAGCCGACTCGACTGCTTAAAGGCTTTTTATTAATTATACTGCAATTCGGCAAAAAACACAATATTAAGTCTGTGTTTGTCGAAAAGACATGTTAAGAATGACAGGCTCACCCCCTGCGCCGCAATAGACAAAGAATAGAAAAACCCCTCTGAAATCAACGATTTCAGAGGGGTTTTGGTCCGAGTGGCGAGGCTCAAACTCGCGGCCTCGTGGTCCCAAACCACGCGTTCTATCAGCTGAACTACACCCGGATATTCAATTTCTGCCATTATACCACGACGGAGAGGAAAATCAAAGATTTTTCTGTCTGTGGTCATTTATGTGGTCAAAGCCGCTTTTACGCCGTTTTCGGCAATCGAAGAAAACCCCGCAAACGCAGGCGTCGCAAGGCTTTGCGGCGTTTCACCTTACCCCGTCCCGGATACCGCCACGGCACTCCCAAAGCAGGCGCGCTACCAACTGCGCTACACCCGGTTATTCAGTTTATTTATCCGGCTGGTCGTATTCTCCCAAACCAGGCGCGATACAAACTTCGCTATACCCAGATACTATTGATACTTGAATAGGGCTTCGATCTGAAGCCCTATTATTATACCGCCTGCTCTGCGCGGTTGCAAGGGTTATTTGCGGTGCGCGGAGCGTTTTTCGGCATCCTTGGGGCGCGTGCCCTTCATCGCCTCGTGTTCCTGACGGAGCTCGTCGTGCAGCTGGAGCGAACTCCACGCGGCATTGTCCTCGGGGACGACGGCCTTGAGCGCGACGACCACGCGGCTGCGGCGAAGAGACGAGAGCAGCGCGTCGAGCTGCGGACCGGAAAGACCGCAGAGCACGAGCATCTCGTCGGAAAAGCCGCCCTCGACGGTTTCCTCGACAGGGGAGAAGCCCTCAAGATCGCAGAGATAGCCGATCGGCTGCGAAAGCTCCTCCGGCGCGACGACGCGCCCGCTCACACCGAGCTTGAAGAGCGCGAAGCGGACCTTTTGCAGCCGTGCGGCGTCCTTAAAATTGTAAAGCAGTGCACATGCCATGGTCAAACCCTCCTCAGCGGTGCTGCGCGGCCTTCTGTGCCATGATATCGGGGTCGATGCAGAAATAGGTGAACTCGCCCGTGGCGAGGAGCTTGCCGCCCTCGCCTAAAATGTCCACGTTGACAAGGCAGGTCGTTCTACCGCGGTGGCGGACTTTGGCGTCCGCGCGCACGACGCCCTCCGACTGGTTGCGGAGAAAATGCATCGAGCTGCCCTGCGTCACGTAGGATCGACCATCCGTGTGGGCGGCGTAGCCCGTGGCGTTGTCGGCCATCGTGTAGATCGCGCCGCCGTGCACGATACCGTAGGGATTTTTGCTCTCGGGGCGGATCTCGAGCTTGAAGATCGCGTGGTCGGGCTCGACAAATTCCGCTTCAATGTGATTATAGGTGGCAAAAAGATTCTTCTTGTTCAATTCCGCCGCCTGCTGGGCGGCTGTGAGCTGTTCCATGAAAGTGCTCCTTTGACATTGTTACTGTCGTATCCTACCACAGTGCGGCGATAAAAGCAACAATGCGGTGAAAACATTGAATCAGTAAAAATCGACAGAAGAATACGAATTTTGTATAACATTATCATGTTGAGTGTAAAAGATGAAAAAACTTGTATCGCTTGCCCACTTCCATTTTGCTTGAAAGCCTGCTATACTACCTTTACCATAGAAAAATATGCGCTTGAAGGGGAAATCCCTATGATATATGAGAGTAGTGCATCCTCACGCTGCGCCGCGGGGCCGAAGATCGCCGCCATCGGCGGCGGCACGGGCCTGTCGACCATGCTACGAGGGTTGAAAAAATATACAGACCGCTTAACGGCCATCGTCACGGTGGCGGACGACGGCGGCGGGAGCGGCGTGCTGCGCCGTGAAATGGGTATTCTGCCGCCGGGCGACGTGCGGCAATGTATGCAGGCGCTCGCGAACACCGAGCCTGTGATGGAGCAGCTTCTCGGCTATCGCTTTCCCGAGGGACAGCTCAAGGGGCAGTCGTTCGGAAACCTGCTGCTTGCGGCGCTCAACGGCATGGCGGGGAGCTTTGAAAAGGCCGTCGCCATGATGGGACAGGTATTGGCGATCTCGGGCCGCGTGCTGCCGGTGACGAACGCGGACGTGCAGCTCGAGGCCGTGTTTGAAAATGGCGCGCGCGTCGTGGGCGAATCGCACATCTTCAACGCGAAAAAGCAGCAGGACTGCCGCATCCACCACGTTTCGCTTGTGCCGGAGCACCCGAAGGCGCTGCCCGATGCGCTCCATGCCATTTCAGAGGCCGACCTCATTCTGCTCGGCCCCGGCAGCCTTTATACGAGCGTGATCCCGAACCTGCTCGTCGACGGCGTGGCCGACGCGATCCGCGCGTCGCACGCGCAGAAGTTTTACATCTGCAATATCATGACGCAGGACGGCGAGACCGAGGGCTACACCGCCGCCGACCATCTGGAAGCCCTGCAGCGTCACGGGCGGGAGGGGATCGTCGACCTCTGCCTTGCCAACAATGCGCCCATCCCGCGCGGGCTCGCCGCGCGATACAGTGAAGAGGACGCGGAGCTGCTGCGCGTCGACCGCGAGCGCATCGCGGAGCTGGGAATCGCGCTCGCGGAATACCCGCTGCTCTCGGCGCAGGGCGGCTACGCCCGCCATGACCCGGCGCTGCTGGCGCAGGCGGTCATGGAGCTCTACCGCGAGCGCACGGTGCGCATCTACCGCGGCACCCAGCAGTACATTACGGAAGAACAGGAGTGGAAATAATGCTCAACAGTAAGGAATTTGTCAGGGAATTGCAGCTGCGCCATGAGAGCGCCTGGATGAACCCGAATGTCGGGAGCGCGGAAACCGCGCTCACTGCGCTGCCGCTTACGCGTGCGGATGTCGATGACGCCGAGGCGCGGCTGGAGCGCTTCGCTCCGTTCATCAAGAAGGTATTTCCCGAGACCGCGGCTGATCGCGGCCTCATCGAATCGCCGCTGACGGAGATCGAGCATATGCGCGCATGGCTCAACGAAAATGAAGGTGCGCAGCTCGCAGGCAAGCTCTTCTTGAAGCGCGACAGCGACCTGCCCGTCGCGGGCAGCGTCAAGGCGCGCGGCGGCTGCTACGCGGTGCTCAAGCACACGGAGGACTTAGCGCTTGCGAACCGGCTGGTCGAGATGCGCGATGATTACAGCGTGTTTGCCACGCGCGCGTTCCGCAACTTTTTCTCGCAGTATGAACTGCACGTCGGTTCGACGGGCAATCTGGGGCTGAGCATCGGCATCATGGGCGCGGCGCTCGGCTACAGGGTCACGGTCCACATGAGCGCGGACGCGCGGCAGTGGAAAAAGGATCTGCTGCGCGCAAAGGGCGTGACGGTGCTCGAATACGGCGCGGACTACTCCTACGCCGTGCAGAAGGGCCGCGAGCGCGCGGCGGAGGACCCGAGAAGCTATTTTATCGACGATGAAAACTCTGTCGACCTCTTCCTCGGCTACGCTGTGGCTGCGCGGCGGCTCAAGGCGCAGCTCCCCGAGCAGAACATCGCGGTCGACGACGAGCACCCGCTGCTCGTTTACATTCCCTGCGGCGTCGGCGGCGCGCCGGGCGGTATCTGCTTTGGCTTGAAGCAGGAGTTCGGCGACGCGGCACACGTCTACTTCGCTGAGCCGGTGGAAGCGCCGTGCATGCTGCTGGGCCTTGCCAGCGGCTTGCAGAATGCGATCTGCGTGCAGGATATCGGCCTGACGGGCCGCACCGAGGCGGAAGGAATTGCCGTCAGCCGCCCCTCGGGCTTCGTGGGGGAGACGGTCAAGGCGATCGTTAGCGGCGGCTTCACGGTGTCGGACGAGCATCTGTTCACAGACTTTCACGCCCTGCACGAGACGGAGAGACTTTTTGTCGAGCCGTCCGCCTGCGCGGGTTTTGCCGGTGCGGTGGAGCTGTCCAAGATGACGGATTATCTCGAAAGCAGCGGCCTTGGCGCGCACTGGGAGAATGCCGCGCACATCGTCTGGGCGACGGGCGGCGCGCTCGTGCCGGAAGGCGAACGCGAAAAGTACCTCGCAAACTGAAAAGAGATAAAAAGAAGGACTTCACGCATTGCGTGAAGTCCTTCTTTTTTGCGCCGCGGCGGGGAGGGGAACCCCGTTACGCGGGCGTCATCGTCAGCGTATAGTTTGCGGTGCGGATCACGATCTGCGTTACGATGCTTTTCACCGTGTCGATGCTGAGCTCGGCGGTGTAGCCGGTAAAGCCATCGCTTGCAAACGCGACTGCCAGCTCCCATGTTTCCGTGCTACCCGACGAGGACACACGCTTTGCGTCCGTGATATGCTTGCTGCGCGCACCTGTGAACTGGCAGTCAAGGAAGCATTTGCCGATGTAGCTATTCTCCGCCCGTACAGCCACCTCGGCATAAATCGGATAGCCAACATCACCTAGTTCCGGGCTGTTGCCGGAGATGCTGATCTGTTCATCGCTTGCAAAACCGCCCTTGACAGCATAGTAATTTGCAAAATAACTGACACCGTTATCAAAGAACGGGAACGGCTCGGCAGTAATTTCACGGTGGTGACATCCGGTGTGCTGCTGACGTCGAGCGCGGCGTCGAAACCCGTCTTCTTGCCGCCGCCTTCAAGCATGCCGTGGTATTTGCCGCCCGCGGCGTAGCCGTCATTCAGAATGGTGAGGGCCTTGTCGAGCGCGGCGTTTCCGGTGTTCGGCTCGGTCGGCACGCGGGCGGGGGCGGAGGTCGTGTCAATGCGCAGGCCGTTCTCCGCGTCCCACTGGTAGCCCCAGCCGAAGGACTCGTACGCATAGCGGAATGTGAGCGGGAAGTACGTTACGCCGTTGTAATTGAAGATCGGATAGGTCGCCTCCTTGTTGTCGATCAGCGCGCCGTTGACGCTGATCCGGTAGCTTGGCAGCGTGACGGAGACGCTGCCCTTCGGCGCCTTGCCGGGTTCGGCGACGTAAGCGCTCTGCGCGCCGCCTGCGGTGATATTGAGCGACTTGGCGGCATTGTTCCAGTCGGTCTCCACGCCCATGAAACGGCTTAATTGATATGTCATGGGAAAGTAGGTGATGTTGCTGTAGGACAGCAGGGGGTACTTGGCGTTCTTGTTGTCGATGACCTGACCGTTGAGCGTCACCTTGCCGGTGACGACGTCGGCGCGCATTGCGGCCTCGGCCTGCGGCAGCAGACTGAACGCGAGGGCGATGCAGCAGGCGATGGCAAGCAGGACGCGCAGAAAAGTCTTGTTGATGGTAGACATAACATACTCCTTTCCGTTTTGTGATGGTTGACGTTTACTCGTACAGCTTGGCGCTGCGGTTGAGGTACACGAGCTCTATGATCTCGACCACGCCCAGAGCGATGGCAATGGCGAGAATGAACAGGAGCAGGACGATCAGGCCGCCGTTGTAGAAGTAGAAGAAGGAAGCAGATGACAGACCCAAAAGCAGAAGCAGGGTAAGGAATGCACCGAAGCAGCCGATGATCACGACCTGCCAGGTGCAGAGTGAACGCCATTTTGCCGCCATTGCGTCGTCTGCGCCGTCAAACGCTTCGGCGCAGGCGGTGAGCTGGTGGTACGCCGCAAGTGTGGCAAACAGGAAGATCAATCCCAGCAGAATGATCAGAACGACCAGAATCGCGGAGACGTCCGATGCCGTTATCCACTCCTGTACGCTTGGCGCATCGAGAAGCGCAACGAACGGCAGCGCGATCAGCGGCAGAAGATTAAAGTACACGGCCTTGCGGAAGCGGGGGACGGCCGCGCTCAGCTTCCAGAGCACAACGAGCGCGAGAACGCTGACCGCGAGCGACACCACACTCAGTACAACGCCGAGCGACGGGATCTTGTCGCCGAGCTTAAAGGTGTTGTTCAAAAGATTGATGACGATATTGGCGATGCCGAGGCGGAAGAGGTTCTGGAACCCCTTGTGCAGCAGCGGCGCGTTTGGCCTCTCGCGCAGGGGGATGACCGGCGGCGCGGGCGGGGGAGTGACAGCGCTTTCTGCGGGGACGGGAACGGCAATGGGGGAGGCTTCGGGGACGGGGTCAGGGCTTGGTGTCGAATTATTTTCCATCATGGCGGTTCTCCTCTCTTGTTCTCTCGCTTTTTATTTTTCTCTCAATTTGAAATACGGTCACGCTCACTGGAAGCGGTATCCCTGCGCGGTAAGGGAGGCAAGGTAGTTCATAAAGTTTTCGTACTGCTCAAAGTGCAGCAGGTCGCTTGCCTCGACCTCATGGAACGAGGCGATTTTAGTGGAGGTATCCACCCACACAAGATAATCGTTCACGGTTTCGCCTCCTCGTCGGGGAGCTTTTCCCCCTCTATGTCATCAAGGGTGAGAATATTCTCGTCTTCATCGTCGTCGGAAAGATCGACGGTCTTCTCGGTGACCGCCACGCTCTCGGCCAAGGTGCGCAGGACGGCTTCATCGCCGCTGGCATCGAGCGAGAAGTGGAGATTGCTCTCCTCGTCGATCCACTCGAGCGTGCTCCACAGCGACTCATCGCTCGCAAGGAAGAACTTGCCCTTGCAGCCGTTGACGGTGACCTCGGAAATTTCGGTGTCCTCGCCCATGTCGTAATAGCTGAACGAATCGTCCTGCATGTAGATATAGCTGAAAAGGATGAGGTCGTCGCCGCTCCGATAGCAGAGCTGACGGAAGCCGGAGTCCTCGTAGCTCATATCTTCGTCCAGCGTGTAGCCATCCGGCAGGGCGGTGATCGCGTAGAACGGCAGCTCGCCGGTGGGGGCGTCGCCCGCGTATTCATAGGAGACCTGCGAGCCCGTCCACGTTTCCACCCAGTGGATCATAGCGGCCAGCGCGGCGGGACTGGCGGCGGCAAAGCCGCTGAGCGCGAGCAGAGCGACCAGAGCGACCATGGCCGCGTGCTTGGCGAGCTTGCTCCAGAAGCTCCGCTGCGCGGGGCGCTTGTAGGTCAGGGCCTCTTCGACGTATTTCGTGCCGATCTCGTTCATGGCGTCGGAAAAAAGCTCGGGCGTCATACCAGCACCTCCTGTTCGGTCAGATAGGTCTTGAGCTGCTTGCGCATACGCGTCAGGCGCAATCGGGCGTTGCCCTCGGTGATGCCGAGGAGCTTGCCGATCTCGGCAAAGCTGTCGGCGTACCAGTAGCGGCGCATGAAGAGCACACGGTTTTCCTTGCTCTGCGTGTCAAGAAAGCGCTCGATCGCGGCGGCGAGCTCTCTGGCCGCATAGTGCTCCTCCATCGCCTGCTGGGGCGAAGCGAGGAACGTTTCAAGCTCCTCCATGCACATATCGTAATGGCTGTTTCGTTTCATTGCCGTGTTGGCACGATAGCGCGTGATCGAACAGCGGCGGACGAGCGTGCCGACAAACGCCGGAAGCGATTCCGGACGCTGCGGCGGGATCGCGTTCCAGGTGCTTAAATAGGCATCGTTCACGCACTCCTCCGCATCCTGCCGACTGTCCAGGATATTGTGGGCCAGTTTATGGCAAACCTTTCCGTATTTGGCGTCCAATTCGCTGATAGCCAGCCCCGACCGTGCGAAAAACAGGTCAATGATTTGACTGTCGTCCACCGTGCGTACCTCCTTCCCCGGCAGCCCTGCCGTGTGTTCATCTATATACTTGCTATCCTCCGGGCAAATACTACAAAATTTCCCAAAATTTTATTCCGCGCCCTCCCGGCGGAAATTCAGATACCGGGTGCCCTGAAAGGTCAGCTTCCCTGAGTCTCCTTCCGCTTCGCCGACCTTGTTATACTGGTAGGAGACTTCCTTTGCCCCATTGTAGTTGATTTTCTGCACCAAATCAAGGGCAGTGTAGGAATACTGGGTCACATAGCCATCCGCGTCGGTCTTGGAGACCATGTTTCCATTCCCATCGTAGACATAGATGGTGCTGTCACCCAGGGCATTAACTTCGCGGGTAACGAGGTTCCGACCATCATACTCATACAACGTGATTTCGTGAGAGTCCACGCCATTGAGCGTATCCGCGCGGTGGAGGTCGGTAGACACCAACTGGTTGTTTTTATTGTAGCCAAACACAGACTCCGTTCCCAGCGCGTCAATTCAGAGTTTACGATGGAAAACAGGTATTGGTTAAGCATCCGCTGTCAACACGGCCTGCCTTACCGCTTCAAAATCGTACACATGAACGCTTTCGTAGGGATGATACCGGACTGTCAGGTAAACGGCAGTTCGGCTGGCCGGACGGAGTTCTGCTGAAACAATACTTTCCAACAGGCTTTTCTCGGTAGGAAACTGCTCCACAGGCAGATACCGGGCCAGCGTGTCCGGGTTTGCCAGCAAATCGTTCCAACTCTTTCCACCGTCATTTGTCCTCATTAGGACGCAGGCGTTCTCTTCGCTGCTTCCCAGAAGAATTCCCGCCTGCTCACTAAAGAAAAACAGTCCAGAAACTGTGCACGCAAGCGGACAGCCGACCTTGTCCCAGTTTTTTCCGCCGTTCGTGGTGTGGAAAAGCTGGCCCTCAGAAGCTGCCCAGCCATCAGACTCGCTGCCGAAATGATATGCGCTGGTGTTTTGGGGTACGGAATCCATCTTAGGCACAGCAGCATCGCCCTTCAGCACACCTGCTGCCTCCAGAACATTCCCGTAAGCCCAATGGCTCTCTGCCAAATCCGAAAATGGATTTTTGACAGACAGCAGCTCCGTCACAGATTCATCCCGTCCGAGCATCCGGTTGATGGCAGTGACCGCTTCAGCACGGGTGATTTGGCGTTCCGGGTGGAACAGCTGATCAGTACCTCCCTGTAACCAGCCCAGAATCTTCGTGCTGTATATGTACGTTTCGGCCCAGTACCCGGCAGGAACATCCGCAAACACAAATTCTTCCCCATACTGCCCCACAGGTGCCGCAAACTGACAGCGATGCAGCAAAACGGTGAACGCGGCCCTGCTGATCGGCGCATCCGGTCGAAATGTTCCATCCGCATAGCCGGTGAGAATACCGTAGCTGGCAAGATATGCAACCGCCTGGGCGCAGTCTTTTCCTGCTGTGTCTGAGAACGGGACTCGGTAACTGTCGGCCTTATTGCCAGCGTCCAGCAGGGCGTATAGCATCTGTGCCAATTCGCCGCGTGTCAAAGGAGCATTAGGACGCGCGAGCCCACCGCTCACGGGCAGGTAGGCCAGATGCCTCACTGTTTGGAGCTTCGGCCATCCATCCGGCTGAGCCGGAACCAAGCCTTTCCGCAAATTCTCCATGGAAAAGGTGGAGGATACACGTTTAAAAGCATCCAAAAAATCTCCGCCGGTGGGAGCGCCTCCTCCTGGGGTCTTCCATAGAAATACCCGGTTCTTTCCTATGGCGATGATCTGGTACGCCATATCATCGTAGTGACCGGAGAAGAAACCAGACCGTGGGGAAACCACTACAATGGGGCCGATCTCTCCCCCGTATTTTTCACAGGAGGGAGCGTGATAAAAGTTCACGCCGGTATCAGTTTCCTCGGCAATGACCTCGCCCTGACGAATACCGGGAACCGTGACGGAAAATCCGAGCCGGCTGCTTTGATACTGGAATACTGCAGGGGCGGCTGCTTGGACCGGGATACCCAGCAACAGGCATATTGCCAGTAAAATAGAGATCCGTTTCATTTACAGCAATTCCTCCTTTGAGAATTGTCGCACATGGTGACCTTGTTCCCGTGGAATTATCTCAAGCTGTGTGTTTACCCTCCGATTCGTTTTGTGACTTGCAAGTCTATTAGTTGACTGATTTATAAGCTATATGTTTCTGTCAATTGGTAATATTAACAGCACCAGTAACTTTGACATGATCTACCGATCTAGCATACAGTGAATATACTGAAGCTGCTGTAGCGTCCAAGCCTCCCTCTCTACCAGAGGTGAGCATGACATATGCACCATTGCCAGTGCTGTGTGCATAAAGCCTAAATTCTAATCTCGCATAAGCCGGGGACCAGGTTCCCTGAAAACTCACCCTCGATTTCGCTGGCATCTCGAA
>OGDA01000670.1_pt1 | contig 15877 bp, 14 predicted proteins | sample 1570281 | NCBI WGS metagenome assembly OGDA01 (sample SAMEA2582184, study PRJEB24529) | metagenome
GCGAGGCGACGGACGCCAAGGGCCGCAAATTAAAGGTTCACAAGCTCTGTCTGACGAAAAAGCCGTGCTTACTCGAGGGCGCGGATACCATCGACGCCGTGGAGGGTACTATCCCGCGTGAGGACGGCGAGGTCAGCATCGCGTCGTATATGAACTTTTTGATCGTCAACGGCGCGGTCATCTTGCCGCAGTACGGCGACGAAAACGACGCAGTCGCCATCGAACAGGTGCAGAAAATGTTCCCCGACCGCGAGGTCGTGGGCGTGCAGACGAAGGAGGTCGCCTTCGGCGGCGGCAACATCCACTGCATCACCCAGCAGCAGCCTGCGGTGAAGAAGTAGAAAGAGCGCCGTCCGTGCAATAAATGTACGGGCGGCGTTTTTATGGTGCTTATGCAGTCTGCTCGCGGGCGATGCGGATGAATTCCGAGAGCACGCTCCACGGATACGAGCGGCTCAAGTACCCAAAGCAGATGGGATAGGACGCCTCTGGGCAGAGCGGGAGAATGTGCAGGTGCGCGAGCTGCTCGGGCGAGAGCGCTGTGTGCAGCAGATTTTCCGGGCAGAAGCATGCGCCGACGCCCTGCTCGCAGAGCGCGAGCAGCGTTTCGACGTTTTCCGACGTCGCTTTGCTGACGGGCGAGACGCCCGAGGAGCGCAAAAGTCCGCGCCCGATGCGCCCGCCGATGTCCTCCGCGGAGCCGAGGACAAAGGGGCAGCCGCGCAGGGAGCTCAAATTTCCCGAGGCGATCTCGCCGCGGTGCGTGTCAAGGTCGATGCCGCACTGCGCGAGCAGCCCATCGGACAGGCACAGCACGATGTGCTCCAGATAGTAATCCTCAAGCACCACGCCGGGGAGCGGGTGTGGAAAGCCGGCGATGGCGAGGTCAATGCCGCCGCTGAGCAGCGCCTTTTGGATCGCGTCGTTCGAGCCTTCGAGCAGCGTGATCTCGACATTCGGGTATCTGCGCTGAAAGGCGGGGATCAGGCGCGGCATGATGGAGCGGCCGCGCGTATAGGCGATGCCGACGCGCAGCTCGCCTTTCTGATTTTCGGAGATGTCGCAGAATTCGCGCTCCATGGCCTGGCGCGTCTGCCCGATGGATTCGGCATAGCGCAGAAACGTCCGGCCTGCGTAGGTGAGCTCAAGCGGCGTGCGGCGCACAACGAGCGTGCAGTTCAGCTCGCGCTCTAAATTGGCAATGTGCGATGAGAGTGATTGCTGCGTGATGTGCAGCGCTTCGGCGGCGCGGGTGAAGTTTTTCTCCCGCGCGAGCACGAGAAAATAGTCAAGAGAATGGAAATTCATGGGAACGCTCCTTTTACAGCTGCTTCTTGTAGAATATATCAATTTTAACAGTTTTACAAGATGAAAATCCGCGCTTATACTAAAGACAACGAAAGGCTGAACGAACGGCAAAGCGCACGGTTTTTCTTTTTCACCGCGCCTCCATCCACACACGTTCGTTCGCTTTGCGTGGGGGAACCTGACCGCCGGAGCACCAGCAGGAGATTTTGCAATTTCCGCCTGCTGCACTCCGGCTTGCAGGGCATATCGGAAAGGATGGCGGGAGAGGAACATGAGCATTTTAGAGCTGGGGAGCTTGCAGCTCACGCTTTTTGCGATGATGCTGGTCGGCGTGCTCTACACCTCGATTTTTTTGATCCCGATGCGCATTGTGATGTAGTCGGTCGGCACGACGTACTTTGTCGCGGGCGAGACGGTGGAGAAGAGAAAGGCCATCAAAAACGTGCTGACGCACCCCTGCCTTGTCGCCATCTACTTGGGACTTCTCTGCATGGTGACGCAGGTGCAGCTGCCGTCCGTGATCCTGAACACGGTAAAGTACATCGGGAACTGCAACTCCGCACTGACGATGTTTATTGTCGGCACGATCCTGACGGATGCGCCGCTCAAGAGCATCGTGAGCCGCGACACGGTAAAGTTCAGCTTGCTGCGGCTCGCGCTGCTGCCCGCGGCAGCGCTGGGCGTTGGGCTGCTGCTGCACCTTGAACCGACGGCGCTTGGCGGGAGTGTCCTGATGACGGGCATGCCCGCGGGCGCGACGGCGGCCATCTTTGCCGCCAAATACGGCAGCGACGCGCCGTTCGCCGCGCGAAATGTCGTGTTCACAACGCTTTTATCCATGCTGACGCTGCCGCTGTGGGCGTATGCGGTGGGATAAAAACGGGTTTTCTTTTTGATCGCTTTGTGCTAAGATAGCGATGCTGTGTTAAAAAGGATAGGGAGGACTTGGATGGCTGCGATCGTTTTATTCTGCCTTGCGCTGCTCGTGTGCATCGTATTGAGGGCGAACATCCTCTACGCGCTCCTGGCGGGACTCGTGATCTTTACGCTGTACGGCAAAAAGCAGGGCTTTTCGTGGAAAGAGCTCGGGAAGATGATCTGCTCGGGCGTGAAGACATCGGCAAGCGTGCTGCTCGTCTTTCCGCTGATCGGTATTCTGACGGCGTTCTGGCGCGCGTGCGGCACGCTGCCGTTCATCATCTGCTGCGCCGTCGACCTCATCCGGCCGGAGATCTTGCTGCTGATGACGTTTCTCCTAAACTGCGGCGTCTCGATGCTGACAGGCACGGCGTTCGGCACGGCGGCGACGATGGGCACCATCTGCGTGAGCGTCGGCATTTCGATGGGCATGGACCCCGTGCTGCTCGGCGGCGCGATGCTTTCGGGCGTATACTTCGGCGACCGCTGCTCGCCGGTCTCGACGAGCGCGCTGCTCGTGAGCGAGCTGACGGAGACGAACATTTACGACAATATCAAGCGCATGCTCAAGACGGCGCTCGTGCCGTTTCTTCTGAGCTGCGGCGTCTATGCGGCGCTCGGCATGGTGAAAAGCGGCAGCGGCGCGGCGGGCGAGCTGTGGTCGCTCTACGGGCGCGAGATGACGCTTCACTGGGTCATGTGCCTGCCGGCGGTGCTCATTTTGATCCTGTCGGTCCTACGCGTGAACGTGAAAAAGGCGATGTCGGTCAGCATTTTAGCAGCGGTCGTGCTGTGCATTTTCCTGCGGCATCTGGACGCGGTGACGATCCTCAGGACCGCAATCTTAGGCTACACGGCGTCGGACGCCGAGGTCGGCGCGATGCTCAACGGCGGCGGCATCATTTCAATGGTGCGCGTGGCGCTGATCGTGATGATCTCGTCGGCGTATTCCGGCATTTTTCGCAAGACGGGGCTGCTCGACGGGCTGTGCGGGCGTGTGACGGCGCTGAGTGAGAGGACCTCGCCCTATGCCTCGATGCTGCTGACGGCGGTTTTGGCGAGCCTTCTCGCCTGCAACCAGACGTTGACGATCATCCTGACACACCAGCTCTGCGCGCCGTCGCAGAAGGATAAAGAAGAATTTGCCATCAACCTTGAAAACAGCGCCGTCGTCGTCGCGCCGCTGATCCCGTGGTCGATCGCGGGGGCGACGCCGCTCTCGACCGTCGGCGCGCCGATGACGGGCATGGCGTTTGCGTGCTTTTTATACATCCTGCCGCTGTGCGAGCTCGTGCGGCGGACAGCGCAGCAGCGCGCGGCAAAAAAAGCCGCCGCGCAGAAATGAGAAAGGACTTTGTATGAACGGAAAGACTTTACTGGCGGAAGCCATCGAAATGAAAGATGAGATCGTCGAGAACCGGAGAGCGATCCACCGCGCGCCGGAGGTCGGCGCGCACCTGCCGCAGACGGTTCAATTTGTCGAAGAAAAGCTGCGATTGCTCGGCTATGAGCCGCGCGAGCTGGGCGGCGGCGTGGTCGCGGAGCTCACGGGCGAGGACATGGGGCGCTGTATCCTGCTGCGCGCCGACATGGACGCGCTCAAGGTGCGGGAGAAGACCGACCTGCCGTTCCGTTCGGAAAACGGCAGCATGCACGCCTGCGGACACGATATGCATGCCGCGATGCTGCTGGGTGCTGCAAGGCTGCTCAAGGCGCATCAAAGCGAACTCAAGGGCACGGTGAAGCTCGTCTTCCAGCCCGACGAGGAAGGCTTCACGGGCGCGAAAGCGATGCTTAAGGCCGGTGTGCTGGAGGCGCCGGAGCCGCAGGCGGCGATGGCGCTGCACGTGAACTCCGGGACGCCGTCGGGCCTGGTGCTCTGCGGCAAGGGAACGTTTATGGCGGGCTGCACGCTGTTTCGCATCACGGTCAAGGGTGTCGGCTGTCACGGGGCAATGCCGGAGACGGGCGTCGACCCAATCAACATTGCCGCGCACATCTACCTTGCGCTTCAGGAGATCACGGCGCGCGAGCTGCCCGCAAAGACGTCCGCCATCGTGACAATGGGCAAATTCAGCGCGGGGCACGCGCCGAATATCATCCCGCAGGAGGGCGTGATCGAGGGCACGATCCGCACGTTCGACCGCGACGTGACCGCGCTGATCCTGCGCCGCATCGGCGAGATCGCGGACGCGACGGCCAGGGCCTTCCGCGGCAGTGCGAGCGTCGAAGAGCTCGCGAGCGCGCCGCCGCTCAAAAACGACGAGGCGCTGACCGAGCAGATGGCACGCTGCGCCGAAATGCTGTTCGGCGAGAAGAGCGTCTACCGCCTGCGTGAGGGCGGCATGGGCTCGGAGGACTTTGCGTCCTACACCTACGAGCTGCCGTGCGCGTATCTGTTGCTCGGCGCGGGCACGGCGCAGGAGGACGCGCGCTACGGAAAGCCCATGCACAACGAGAGCGTCGTCTTCAACGAGAACATTTTACCGCGCGGGAGCGCACTGCTCGCCTATGGCGCGATGCAGTGGCTCGAAGACCGGCAATAAAAAAATCCGCTTACGAATTTCGTAAGCGGATCTTTTATAATCGATTGTCGATGACTTAGCCGACGAGCGCCTCGGTATCCATGGCGATCATGAGCTCCTCGTTCGTGGGGATGAGGAGGACGGTGACCGTGGAGTCGGGCGCGGAGATGACGCGTTCTTCGCCGCGGACCTTGTTGGCGTCCTCGTCCATCTTGACGCCCATGAACTCGAGGCCGGAGGCGATGGCCATGCGCTGGGAAGCGCTGTTCTCGCCGACACCTGCGGTGAAGATGATGGCGTCCACGCCGCCCATCGCGGCGGCATACGCACCGATGAGCTTCTTCACGCCGTAGTTGAACATATCGACGGCAAGGCCGGCGCGCTCATTGCCCTGCTCGAAGGCCTCTTCGAGATCGCGGAAGTCGGAGCTGACGCCGCTGACGCCCATGACGCCGGACTTCTTGTTGAGGACATTGACCATCTCCTTGATGTCCATGCCGTACTTGTTCATCAGGTACTCGAGGATACCGGCGTCAATGTCACCGGAGCGGGTACCCATGGGAAGACCGGCGAGCGGGGTGAAGCCCATGGAGGTGTCGACGCTCTTGCCGCCCTCGATCGCGGTGACGGAGGAGCCGTTGCCGAGGTGGCAGGAGATCAGCTTGAGCTGCTCGATGGGCTTGCCGAGCATATCGGCCGCGCGCTGGGAAACATACTTGTGAGAGGTGCCGTGGAAGCCGTAGCGGCGGACCTTGTCCTTCTCATAGTACTCATAGGGAAGAGCATAGGTGTAAGCCACGGGAGGCATGGTCTGGTGGAAGGCAGTGTCGAACACGGCGACCATGGGCACGCCGGGCATGAGCTCCTGGCAGGCCTTGATGCCGATGATGTTGGCGGGGTTGTGGAGCGGGGCGAGGGGAGTGCACTCCTCGATTGCCTGCATGACCTCGTCGGTGATGACGACGGACTTGGCAAACTTTTCGCCGCCGTGGACGACGCGGTGGCCGACAGCGTCGATCTCCTTCATGGAGCCGATGACGCCGTTCTTCTCGTCGACGAGCGCGTTCAGCACGGCCTGGATGGCCTCGCTGTGGGTGGGCATGGAGACGGAAGCGGCCTTGATGGCTTCCTTGCCGGGAAGCTGGGGCTTATAGGTGAACAGACCGTCGATGCCGATGCGCTCGCACAGACCCTTCGCCAGCAGCTCGCCCGTGGTGGGGTTGAGCAGCTGATACTTCAGGGAAGAAGAACCTGCGTTGATGACCAGAACATTCATAAGTATACTCCTTTTTCCGAGGGCGCTTGCATTGCGCCCGAATTTCCGATAAAATAAGAATCAAATTGATCGGATGTATAATTCGATACAAAATATATTATAACAACTTTTTTTGCAAAGACAAGTAAATTTAACAAAACGTAACTCTTTTGTAACCGCTTTGAGAGGACTTCCATGAGGGTATTTGGTATAATATGCGAATATAATCCCTTCCACCGCGGCCACAAGTGGCAAATTGATGAATTGCGCCGTCTGGCAGGCGAGGAAGAGTGCGCGGTCGTGTGCGCGATGAGCGGCGATTTTGTCCAGCGGGGCGATTTTGCCATTGAACGCGCGCATGCGCGCGCCGAGGCTGCCGTGCGCGGCGGGGCAGATTTAGTCCTTGAGCTGCCGATGCCGTGGGCCATTTCGTCGGCGGAGGGCTTTGCCCGCGGCGGCGTGAGCATTTTGGCGGCGACGGGCGTGGTCGACACGCTGGTCTTTGGCAGCGAATGCGGTAACGCGGCGAAATTGCAGCGCGCGGCAAAGGCACTGCTGCGGGCGGATTTTCCCGACGTGCTGCGAGAGGAGCTTGCAAAGGGCCTGTCCTTTGCCGCGGCGAGGGAGAGCGCCGCGAGGGCGCTCATCGGCGAGGATGCCGCGGTGCTCCGGGAGCCGAACGATATCCTCGGCGTAGAATACTGCAAGGCGCTGCTGCAAAGCGGCAGTACCATCGCGCCGCTGGCAATATTGCGAAAGGTCGTCGGGCACAACGGGGGTGCGGCGAAGGGCTTCGCCTCGGCGAGCCACATCCGCGAGCTGCTCACGAACGGAGAGGACGCCTCCGCGTATCTGACGGCGGAGAGCGCCGCCATCTATGCGCGCGAATGCGCAGCGGGCCGCGCGCCGGTGACGATGCAGAATGCGGAGCGAGCGGTGCTTTCCCGGCTGCGCGCGATGTGCGAGGAGGACTTCGCCCGCTATGACAGCGGGAATGAAGGCCTTTATCGCCGGTTTTATGACGCAGCGCGGACGGCAGCGTCCGTCGACGAGCTGCTCTCCGCGGTGAAGACGAAGCGCTATGCCTATGCGCGGCTGCGGCGGATGCTGCTTGCGGCGTATCTGGACGTGACGGCGGCGGATGTGCCGCCGGAGGTCCGCTATCTGCGCGTGCTGGCGTGCAATGAGCGGGGACGAAAGCTGCTCAAAACGATCAAAAAAACGGGAAGCGCACCGGTGCTGACCAAGAGCGCCGATGTGCGCGCGTTGAGCGAGGAGGCGCAGAAGCTCTTCGCTCTGACGGCGCGCGCGGCGGATCAATACGTGCTCGCCTATCCCGAGCTGCGCGCGGCCAGAGGCAGCAGCGCGTGGACGGAGGGGCCTGTGATCGTTTGAGCAAGGAACCGAGATCTCGAAAGGAGAACAGAATGAAAAAATGGATGACGCTGCTGCTTTGCTGCGTGCTGGCGCTGAATTTGACCGCCTGCGGCGCAGGAGCGCCCGGCGGGCCGGAGGACAACGCGCCGCCGCAGGCGAGCGCGCTGCACTTTGAAGTCGCGACGCAAGTTTACGAAAACGAGTACAAGGCCGACGACGGCACGGTGCTTCTGGCGGAGCGCTACGAACTGCCGGTGCTCGAACTGCGCACGGAGGACGGCGAGCTCTACACGCTGGCGGTGCGGGAAAACTCGCGCAGGTCACGGCGCAGAATGCCTTCAACACGGAGATGAATAACGTGCTCGCAGGGCTTGAGTCCGAGGCGGCGCAGATGGCCGCAGAGGCCAAGGAGCTCTATGCGGAAAACGGCACATCGGTCTTTTTGAACGGAAGCTACTGGACGAACGAGCTGAGCCTGACGCAGACCTACATGACCGAGGGGAAGCTCCTGAGCATCGCGGCGGAGAACTACACCTACTACGGCGGCGTGCATCCGAATTCCGCCACCCGCGCGTGGAGCTTTGATCTGACGACGGGCGAATTCCTGACGCTGGACGCGCTGGCCTCGGAGGAGGGCGATTTGCAGGGAAACTCGCTGCAGGAGAGCATTTATTGGAATATCTACGAGCAGATCGCGCAAAAGGGTCTCAGCGAAGGATATTTTGACGATTATGACTCTTATTTGCAGGATTTCCCCACGCTCGCGACGCTGAACTTTACGGAAAACGGCCTGACGGTCACGTTCGACCAGTACGTCATCGCGCCGTATGCGGCGGGGCCGCAGGTGTTCTCGGTGCCGTACAGCGAATTTTACAACGCGCTCAGCGAGCATGCGAAGACGATCCTGAGCGTGTCGCAGGAGCAGACCGTGACAGCGGATTTCAAGGCGGCGGCGACACTGTGGTCGTGGTTTTATATGGACGATCCGCCGATGGATTACAATGTGACAGCCGAGGTTGACGGCAATCTTTATGATCTGGCGGACATCAAGGGCGTGGAAACGCTGGAGGGCCTCCGTGCGCTGCTGCTGCGGTATGTCACACCGGAACTTGCCGACGAATGGCTGGGCAGCACTGAGCAGCGTTACCGTGATATTGACGGCAGACTCTATGTCATGTCCGCAGGCCGCGGCGGCGACGAGAGCCTGGGCGGATACACGTGCACGGTTGCGCTCGACGGCGACAGCGGCGTGCTGACGCAGACGGTCACGCTGCTTGCGTGGGACGACACCGCGCAGGCGTGGGCGGATACCGGCAAAACGGAAGCCTACGAATATCCATTTACCCTCGTCGACGGCCACGCAGTGTTCTCCGCATTCCCGTATCCGTACTGATGAAAAGGCAAAAGAAAATGCTGGCTCATAAGAGCCAGCATTTTTTATATGTAGCTTACCGGTAGCGCTCGCGGTGTGCGTGCATGATCTCAGCCAGCAGCACACCGTTGTCGGGCGGGGTGTAGGTGATGGCGTTCGCGCCTGCCGCGATGGTCTTACGAATAGTCTCATCCTTCGGGCCGCCGGTGGCGATGATGGGGATCTCGGGATGGCGGGCGCGGAGCGCGGCGACGAGCTGCGGCGTTTCCGCCGCGGCGGAAACGTTCAGAATGTCAACGCCTGCGGCAATACGAGCCTCAGTGTCCTGCGTGGCGGAGACGATGGTCGCCACGACCGGAATGTCGATGTGCGACTTGATGTCGCGCAGGATATCCGCCGAAACGGGCGCGTTGAGCACAACGCCGTAAGCGCCGCAGTGCTCAGCCTCCATCGCCCGGGCGACAGAGCGCGCGCCAGACGTGAAGCCGCCGCCGACGCCGCAGAACACGGGCATATCCGCCACGCTGATGACGGCGCGCACGATGCGCGGCTGCGGGGTAAAGGGATAAACGGCAATCACCGCATCGGCATTGACGCTTGCGATGGTGGCAACGTCAGTGGAAAAGACAAAGGACTTGATCGTTCTGCCGAAGATGCGGATGCCGCTGCACTCGTTGATGCACTCGGGTACCATCAGCATATGGTTGCGGAGCTTTCCGCTGTAACTCGGCGTGGGCGTAGGGGTAAAATCGCTCATAAAAACACCTTCCTTTCCGCAGGTAATAGATGACCGGTAAAATGTTATGCAGGGAAATTATTCGACATGAATGCTTGCACGCATGGCGAGGATCGTCTGCTCAATGAGCGTGTCAAGATCCCAGCCGAGCATTTCCGCGCCGCGCTCGATGACCTCGCGCGAGCAGCCGGCGGCAAACTTCTTGTCCTTGTACTTTTTCTTGACGGACTTGACCTCAAGATCGCTGACGCTCTTACTCGGGCGCATGAGCGCGACCGCGCCGATCAGGCCTGTGAGCTCGTCGGTGGCAAAGAGGATCTTTTCCATCTCGTGCTGAGGCTCGGGAAGGCCGTCAAAGTGCAGACCATAGCCGTGACTGGCGGTGGCGCGGATCAGGCGCTCGTCGAGACCGTTTTCACGCATGATCTCCTGCGACTTGATGCAGTGCTCGTCGGGATACATCTCAAAATCAAGGTCGTGGAGAAGGCCGACGATCTCCCAGAAGTCCGCCTCGTCGCCGTAGCCGAGCTTTTCCGCGTACCAGCGCATCACGTCGGCGACGGTGTTGGCGTGCTTTAAGTGGAATTAACCCTTGTTGTACTGCGTGAGCAGCTCCCACGCCTGTTCTTTCGTATATGCCATAATGATTGCCTCTCTTTGCTTATGGCTGCTCGTCCGTAAAGTGGACGTGATTGAAAATGTGGTCAGAGCAGAAGCAGTGGTACCCTGCGCACTTGCTGCAATAGCGGAACTGCAGCTCAGGATTTGTCACGTCCGTGCGGCCGCACACGGCGCATTTATGGCGGAAGCCCTGCGTCTGCTGCTGATACTGCTCCTGGCGCTGCTGGGCGCGCACGGTGTTATGGAAGTGCGTGGCCTGCTTGCTCTGGTGGCGTTCGAGTCCCCAAAACCGTGTAAGCTCGGGCCAGAAGAAAATGACGAAATTCAAAAGCGCCACAATGGGCATGATGGAATAGTACCATCTGCCGGCGGCAATGTAGCGCACAATGTCGAAGAAGAAGTAGAATCCGTCAATATACGCGAGCCACTTCATGCGGATGGGGAAGACGAAAAACAGCAGCACCTGCGCATCGGGATAGAGGAGCGCGAAGGCCATGAACATGGCAAAGTTGACATAATTTGCACCGTAGACGGGGATGCTGTAGCCCGTGATCAGGCTGACGATGCTCGCGCCGACGACGGTGAGCAGCATGCCGCTCAGGTAATACGTCGTAAACTTGGCCGTACCCCACTGCCGCTCGAGCGTCGAGCCGATCCAGTAGTAGAAATACAGCGCGACGATCAGCCAGAACGGGCGCATGTCGCCGGGGACGAAGATGAATGTGACGATGCGCCAGATCTCCCCATGGAGAAGACCCGAGAGCGTGTAGGAGAAGAAGCTCAGAAAGCTGCCGTTCGAGAAGTTGGACAAAAGCCCCAGCACCACGTTGCCGATGACAACATAGAGCATCAGGTTGGGGATGCCAAAATTCGGGTGCAGGATACAAAAGCGGTCGATCGCCTGGTTGAGTTTTTTCAATACGGGATACCTCATTTCGATCAAATAACATTTATAAACATTATTACACAGCGGCGGGGAAAAGTCATCAATAAAGTTTGAACAAATGACCATTCCTGAATGGAATGAAGAGCAAGAATGCGGAAAGAAACGAATTCTTTCCACATTCTTAACACTTGTTCACTTGAGATCGAGCTCGGGAGGAACGTCGATCTCCTCGCCGACGTATTTGCCGTTCTTTTTCCGCTGGCGCACGCACTCGGTCAAAAGATACTCGATTTGGCCGTTGACGGAGCGGAAATCGTCCTCTGCCCAGGCGGCGATGGCGGCGTAGAGCTTGGGGGACAGGCGCAGGGGCACCTGCTTTTTGGCGTTGTCGTTCATGGCAGCCTCTCAAAAAGTAGCGCGGCGCGCTTAATACAGGCTTCCGGAGTTGACGACGGGCTGGGCATCGTGGTTGCCGCACAGCACCACGAGCAGGTTCGAGACCATGGCCGCCTTGCGCTCCTCGTCGAGCTCGACCGTGCCCTTTTCCGCCAGACGCTCAAGCGCCATTTCGACCATGCCGACCGCGCCGTCAACGATCATCTTGCGCGCGTCGATGATGGCGCTGGCCTGTTGGCGCTGGAGCATGACGGCCGCAATCTCGGGCGCATAGGCGAGGTAGGTGATGCGCGCTTCGATGATCTCAAGGCCCGCGTCGGCGACCTTGGCCTGAATTTCATCGCGGATGCGTGCGGCCACGACCTCGCTCGAGCCGCGAAGGCTGCCCTCGTCGGCCTGACCGTCGCCCGTGGTGTCGACATTCGGAGCGACGTCGTAGGGATAGACGCGCACGATATTGCGCAGCGCCGCGTCGCACTGGAGCGACAGGTACTCCTTGTAGTTATCCACGTTGAATACGGCCTTGGCTGTGTCGGTCACGCGCCACATCACGGCGATTCCGATCTCCACGGGGTTACCGAGACAGTCGTTGATCTTCTGGCGGGCGTTGTTGAGCGTCATGATCTTGAGCGAGATCTTCTTGCTGCCGCCCGCCTCGACCGCGGCGGACGCGCCCTGCATGGCAGCGAGAAGGTCCGTGCCCTTGTGGCCGCCGTCCACATCGCCGGACTGGTTGAGCTTCGTCTTGGCGGCGGGGTTGAACGACGAGCAGAAGGGATTGACGCAATAGAAGCCCTCACCCTTGAGCGTGCCGATGTACTTGCCGAACAGCGTCAGCACCAGCGCCTCCTGCGGCTTCAGAACGCGCAGGCCGCACAGTGGGATCCAGCCGAGCAACAGCAGGATGACGCAAAGGACGACAAGGGGCAGAAAGCCCGCATTGATGCCGACGATCAGAAAAACGACCGCGGCGATGTAGAGAACAAGCTCGAGCAGCAGCACGAGCATGCCGTTTTTGTGACCGGTGATGATCTTTTCTTCCATAAAAAGCACCTCCAAACTTGATATCAAAATAATATCACAACAATATGAGATGTCAAGAGGAAAATGCAAAAAACCGACCGGTGATTGCACCGGTCGGTGAAAAATCAATTATGTGGCAATGACAAACTGGAATCTATCTGGGTATTCCATCATCATTAAAATGTTTTTTCAAAGCTTTTTCTGTCGGGTAAATTGATAAAATCATAATAAAACATTGGATTGTTACAAGAATTATCCCTGCAAATCCAATCGTATTCTTATCACTATGGTATAACGGAATATGTATCAAGGCAGATGGTATAACCATTACCCATCCTATTTTCCACCAAAGTTTTCCACAATAGTCATGAGCAAATTTCCATGTATCCATATTTTTCATTGAACGAGTTGTTCTGTATCCTAACATGCTGTTTATATGTTTTGGGCAATGCTTCCACATCATTCTTCCTGCAATGACCATAACAATGGGAATGATCAAATCGCATAGTAACATAAACCACCAAAAGCACATAACATTCACCTCCAAAAGTAGAATTTGATAGAATTATTATACCACAGCCCGTCAGAAAGCGCAAGCACAGCCACGGTGGTTCGAGCCACCGCGGCTGTTTGGATGATCTGCTTTATGCGTAGTGGTATTTTTTCCGTCCGAGGAGGAAAAGCGTTTCTGTGACGAGCAGCGTAAGCGCTTCGGCCACGGTGATGGCGAGCCAGATGCCGTTGATGCCGAGAAGTTTTGGCAAAAGAAGTACCGCGGCGACCTGAAGGACGAGCGTGCGCAGGAACGAAATGAGCGCGCTGGCTGTGCCATTGTTGAGCCCCGTGAAAAACGCCGAACCGAAGATATTGAAACCGCAGACGAGGAATGAGAGCGCGTAGATGCGCAGCGCGTTGACCGTCATGTCGCACAGTTCCGCGTCGTAGCCGACGAAAAGATGTGCGATGGGGTTTGCCAGCAGGATGGACGAGGCCGTCATCGCAAGGCTCGTGATGAGCGTGACGGTCAGGCTCTTTTTGAGGAGGCTCTTGAGCTCGGCGTGATTCTTCGCGCCGTAGTGATAGCCGACGACGGGTGTGACGGCGATGGAATAGCCGAAGAAAAACGCCATGAAGATGAAGCTCACGTACATCAGAACACCGTAGGCATTCACGCCATTTTCCTTGGCAATCGCCATGAGCTGCACGTTATAGAGTACGCCGACGAGAGAGGTCGAAAGGTTGCTGACCATCTCGCTCGAGCCGTTGTAGCAGGCCTTGCCGAGGGCGCGGAAGTCAAAGCGCGGACGCGTGAGGCGCAGCGGTGAATCGTTCGGGCGGAGAAAGTAGACAAGCGGGATGAGCGCGCCGACAATCTGCGAAAACGCCGTGGCGAGCGCCGCACCGAGAAGCCCGAACGGGAACACGTAGACGAGCAGAAAATCGAGTACCATGTTCGTCAGCCCCGCGAACACCGTCACGCGCAGGCCGAAGTGCGGCTTTTCCGCCGTCGCCAAAAAGCTCTGGAAGCTGTTTTGCAGCATGAAAAAAGGGAGAGCAGCCAGCAGTACGCGCCCATAGAGAACGCAGTCGTCGATCGTCAGGTCCGTCGCGCCGACGGCGAACGAGATGGGGCGCAGGAAAACGATGCACACGCCGCTTAAAATCGCGCCGCCGGCGGCAAGCACGATGACGAGCATGGAGAAGATCTCGTTCGCTTCCCTGAGCTTGCCCTCGCCGAGCGTTTTGGCGATGAGCGCGCTGCCGCCCGTGCCGATCATAAAGCCGACGGCGGCGAGCGCCATGATGACGGGAAAGATGAGGTTCAGCGCGGCAAACGAATTTTTGCCGACGAAGTTCGAGACGAAAAAGCCGTCGACAATGCTGTAAATAGAGGTGATGATCATCATCAAAATGCTGGGCGCGACAAAGCGCAGCAGCTTTTGATACGTAAAATGATCGGAAAGGGAAATCTGCATGGAAGAGCCTCCGATTGTTTCAAAAAATATAAAAAAAGTCCGGTCACTGCTTGACCGGACGCATCCGACATCTCTCGACCGCTGCGGCTGCGGCCGCAAGTCCCCGATGACATTCAATTTGTGAACAATATTGTAGCATAAATCCGGACAAAGTCAAGTATTTGCACAAAATCTTCAAAAACTGATTGACAAAACGCACAAACATGGTAGAATACGATTCGGCGAAAGCCACAAGTGAATACTTCATCGAGAGTGGTTGAGGGATCGGCCCTATGACACCACGACAACCTGCCCGAAGAGGCAAGGTGCCAAATCCGACGAACGAATCGAAAGATGAGGAAGAGCAGAAAGCGCGATACTCTGTCGGTTCGACAGAGTATTTTTTGTTTTTCCCAACAACGAGAAAGGAAGAAAAAGAACCATGGCAAAACGTTTATTCACCTCCGAATCCGTCACCGAGGGGCATCCCGACAAGATCTGCGACCAGATCTCCGATGCGGTGCTCGACGCGATCCTTGAAAAAGACCCCAACGGCCGCGTGGCCTGCGAGACGACCGTCTCCACCGGCCTTGTCCACATCATGGGCGAGATCACCACGAGCTGCTATGTCGACATCCCGAAGATCGCGCGCGACGTCATCCGCGACATCGGCTACGACCGCGCGAAGTACGGCTTTGACTGTGACACCTGCGGCGTTATCACGAACATCGACGAGCAGAGCGGCGATATCGCGATGGGCGTCGACAACTCCTTTGAAAATAAGGAAAGCGGCGCGAGCGAGCTCGACAACGGCGCGGGCGACCAGGGCATGATGTTCGGCTACGCCTGCACCGAGACCCCTGAGCTCATGCCGCTCGCGATCTCCCTTTCCCATAAGATGGCAAAGAAGCTGACCGACGTGCGCAAGCAGGGCCTTGTCGACTATCTCCGTCCCGACGGCAAGACGCAGGTGACGGTCGAATACGACGAGAGCGGCAAGCCCGTCCGCGTCGACACGGTCGTCCTCTCCACCCAGCACGCGCCGGAGGCGACGCTTGAGCAGATCCGCAAGGACATGATCGAGCTTGTCATCAAGCCGACTGTTCCCGCGGAGCTGATGGACGAGAACACCAAGATTTATGTCAACCCGACCGGCCGCTTCGTCATCGGCGGCCCGCAGGGCGACAGCGGCCTGACCGGCCGCAAGATCATCGTCGACACCTACGGCGGCAGCGCCCCGCACGGCGGCGGCGCATTCTCCGGCAAGGACCCGACGAAGGTCGACCGCAGTGCCGCTTACGCCGCGCGCTATGTCGCTAAGAACATTGTGGCCGCGGGCCTTGCCGACAAGTGCCAGGTCCAGCTCGCCTACGCTATCGGCGTTGCGCATCCCGTAAGCGTGCTCGTTGAGACGTTCGGCACCGGCAAGGTCGATGACGGTAAGCTCGAAGAGGCCGTCGAGAAGGTCTTCGACGTGCGCCCGACCGCCATCATCCGCGACCTCG
>OGDA01000671.1_pt1 | contig 15862 bp, 10 predicted proteins | sample 1570281 | NCBI WGS metagenome assembly OGDA01 (sample SAMEA2582184, study PRJEB24529) | metagenome
ATCAGATCTTACATTACGGCAAAGCTTATGGTTGCTTAAGTTCACCGTAGATATGATTTTATTAAGCTTGATGAACAGCACCTACGATATCAGTGATGCTATTAAGATTATATTGTTCTACATATTCGCTCATTTCACGGGCAATACGTGAAATTGCTGTTGGATCTACCATCGTAGCTGTACCAACTTGAACGGCTTGCGCCCCTGCCATCATAAATTCGATAGCATCTGTGCCAGTCATGATACCACCAAGTCCAATAATAGGAATAGTTACCCCTTTATAAACTTGGTGCACCATGCGAAGAGCCACGGGCTTTACGGCTGGACCAGATAATCCACCATAAATATTCCCCAATACAGGTTTACGACGGTGAATATCTATAGCCATGCCCAACAAGGTATTAATTAGACTTACTCCATTACCACCGCCTGCTTCAACAGCCTTTGCGATTTCTACAATGTCTGTTACATTTGGTGAAAGCTTAACGATAACAGGTTTATCCGTTACCTTACGAACCGCTTTAGTTACCGATTCAACAACCTTTGGATCTACACCAAAAGCCATGCCTTCACATTCTACATTTGGGCAAGATACGTTGACTTCTAACCCTGCAATGCCATCTACAGATAATGTCTCTGCCATCCAAGCAAACTCATCAATTGTGCCCGCAGACATATTGGCTAATAAAGGTACATCATATTTCTTAAGCTCTGGTAGAATTTCTCTAACAAAATGTTCAGCTCCAGGATTTTCAAGGCCAATGCAGTTCAATACGCCAGATGGTGTTTCTGCAATACGAGTTCCAGGGTTTCCGTGACGCCCCTTAGGTGTTAAACCTTTTACGGAGATAGCTCCTATCTCATTGCTAAGATCTAAATACCCAGCATACTCAGGGCCATTGCCAAAGGTGCCAGATGCGGCGATAATAGGATTTTTCATCTTAATCCCGCAATAATCAATGGCAAGCTTTGGATTTGGCGTAACGGTGTTATTTAAATCGCGTTCATGCATTAAAAGAACACCTCCTCAGCGGGGAATACAGGACCATCCTTACAAACTTTATAGCGTTTACCTTCTGCACCATCACAAGCACAGCCTAAACAACCTCCAGTACCACAGCCCATACGCTCCTCAAGAGAAACTTGGCAAGGCACATTCAGTTCTTTAGCCACTTGAGCTACGCCTTTCATCATCGGCGTAGGACCACAAGTCATGACAGAAGTAAAGGAATTAGCATTAATTAGGTCAGGCATAATAGCCGTAGGGAAACCTTTTGTGCCCACACTACCATCATCAGTAGTGATGTGGACTTGAACAGGTGTATCTTTAAATAAATCTGCCCAGAAGGTTTCGCTTTCATTTCTAAAGCCCAAAATAACTTGTGCTTCTTCACCTTCTTTCAAATGCGATGCGATACATAGCATCGGTGCAATACCAACGCCACCGCCAATGAGAAGCATATTATTAGATGTTACAAACGGTTCGCCCAAAGGGCCTAAACAATCTAATGTATCACCAGGCACGAGACGTGTCATAATTTCAGTCCCCTTACCTACGACGCGATACAAAAGGGTAATCGTACCCTTTCGGGCATCAAATCCAGCATAGCTAATAGGGCGACGCAATAATGGCGCCGTAGAGTCCGCTACGCGAACATTACAAAACTGTCCTACCTGTGCTTCTGCTGCTTGTTTTGGTGCGTGAATATCCATAATCCACACATCAGAGCCTATTTGCTCATTGCGAACGACTTCGCCCTGTTCTACATAGCCACTCATGGTTATTACTCCAATTTCATATATTGTAACGCTTCTACAGAGTAGTTAGCATCATCTTTACGATTCGCCACAACACGCAATACTTCCCGTGCTGTATCAAGACTTGTTAAGCAAGGTGTACCCATTTCTACAGCGAGACGACGTAATTGGAAGCCTTCGCGTTCAGGACGTTTACCTGCAGTCAATGTATTAAGTACAAGATCGACCTTGTCTTGACGAATGTGGTCAGCACAGTTGTCATCCCCTTCAGAGATTTTATTAACCACCTTACAATCAACACCGTGTTCGATAAAGTATTTACCTGTACCACCAGTTGCTTCAATATGATAACCAAGATCGATGAACCCTTTTGCAAGTTCACAAGCTTCTGCTTTATCACGGTCTGCTACTGTCATGAGAATTGTACCATCCTCTGGAATACGCATGTTTGCACCATTGATAGCTTTGAATAAAGCTTCAGAATATGTGCGACCAATCCCCATAACCTCACCAGTAGACTTCATTTCAGGTCCAAGAGCGATTTCTACAAGGCCCATTTTAGAGAAGGAGAATACAGGTGCTTTTACAGCTACATATGGTTTATTAGGTACAAGACCAAGTGGTAAGCCTAAGTCTTTTAAGCTTTCACCAAGGGCAATGCGTGTTGCACATTCTACCATATTGATACCTGTAACCTTAGAAATGAATGGTACAGTACGGCTAGAACGAGGGTTAACTTCGATTACATTAAGTTCACCATCAGCCACGATATATTGAATATTAAGTACACCTTTAACATTAAGGCCTACTGCAATACGACGTGTATAATCAACGATTTGATCAATCAATTCTTGACTCAAATGTTGAGCTGGATAAACGGCCATGGAGTCACCAGAGTGAACACCGGCGCGTTCGATTTGTTCCATAATACCAGGGATACATACATCGGTACCGTCAGAAATAGCGTCAACCTCTACCTCCATACCAACCATGTAACGGTCGATAAGAACAGGATGCTCCTTAGATGCTACTACGGCTTCCTTCATGTATACATCAAGCTCTTTATCGTTGTATACGATTTCCATCGCACGACCGCCCAATACATAAGAAGGGCGAACGATTAACGGGTATTTCAACTTTTTAGCTGCTTCTTGTGCTTCTTCATCAGAGGTTACAAGTGCACCTACTGGACGAGGAATGCCAAGTTTCGCCAACAATTCATCAAAGCGTTCACGGTCTTCCGCCATATCGATGCTATCTACGGATGTACCGAGGATTTTGACGCCACGTTCTGCCAATGGGCCTGCCAAATTGATAGCCGTTTGACCACCAAATTGAGCAATGACGCCCGCTGGCTGTTCTTTATTGATGATTTCCATAACATCGTCCACAGTCAATGGCTCAAAGTATAAAGAATCAGAAATATCAAAGTCTGTAGACACTGTTTCTGGATTGTTATTAATCATAATGGATTGGTAACCCGCTTTACGGAGTGCCCAAGAGGAGTGTACGGAACAATAGTCAAACTCTACGCCTTGACCGATACGAATTGGCCCAGAACCAAGTACTACTACGGATTTTTCACCTAGTGGTTTAACTTCATCTTCTTGCGCATAAGCACTGTAATAGTACGGCGTTTTAGATTCAAATTCTGCCGCACAGGTATCTACGTATTTATATGTTGGAAGAATATTCCATTCTTTACGTTTTGCACGAACATCTTCTACAGTTGTATTAGCATAACGAGCGATAACAGAATCAGTGAAGGAATAACGTTTTGCTTTGCGCAATACATCCTCTGTTAAACCTTGCTCAGCCAATGCTTTTTCCACAGTAACAATGTTTTTGATTTTTTCAATAAAGAATGTATCAATTTTTGTAATATAGTGGATTTTTTCTACACTAATTCCCTTGCGAAGTGCTTCTGCTACAACATAGATACGTTCATCATCTACTAAATGTAAACGTTCGATCAATTGTTCCATAGACTCATGAGCGATTTTCTTAAGCTCAATATGGTCTAAACCAATTTCCAAGGAACGAATTGCTTTTAACAAAGACCCTTCTAAAGAGCGGTCGATAGCCATAACTTCGCCAGTAGCCTTCATTTGAGTGCCCAATGTGCGGTCCGCCAAATTGAATTTTTCAAATGGCCAACGTGGGAACTTCGTTACTACATAGTCGAGTGTAGGCTCGAAGCATGCTTTTGTTTCGCCTGTTACAGCATTTGTAATTTGATCCAATGTCATGCCTACTGCAATTTTTGCTGCTACTTTCGCAATTGGGTACCCAGTTGCCTTAGATGCCAATGCAGAGGAACGAGATACGCGAGGGTTTACTTCGATAACAATATATTCGTTGCTATTTGGATTCAAAGCGTATTGTACGTTACAACCGCCTTCGATTTTTAAATAACGGATAATCTCTACAGATGCGGTACGCAGCATTTGGTATTGAATATCGTTCAAGGTTTGGCTTGGTGCCACAACGATAGAATCCCCAGTATGCACACCAACAGGGTCAATATTTTCCATATTACATACGATGATGCAGTTATCTGCACTATCGCGCATTACTTCGTATTCAATCTCTTTCCAGCCTGCAACGGAACGTTCTGCTAGAATTTGGTGAATTGGTGAAAGTTTCAAACCACGACGTGTGATTTCATACATTTCATCTTCATTATGGGCAATACCTCCACCAGTACCGCCTAATGTGTATGCAGGACGGATGATAATAGGATACCCAATACGATTAGCAAAGGCTACTGCTTCTTCAAGATCGTTAAAGATATCGGATTCAGGAACTGGTTGATTAATTTCCTTCATCGCTTCTTTGAAGAGTTCACGGTCTTCGGCTTGTTTAATAGCTTCAAGAGTTGTACCAAGAAGTTTTACACCATATTCTTCTAATACGCCAGCTTCAGACAATTGTACCGCCATATTAAGACCTACTTGACCACCTAATGTAGCCAACAAGCCCCAAGGGCGTTCTTTTTTTATAACTTCTGTTACGAATTCAAGACTAATCGGTTCTACATATACGCGGTCTGCAATATCTGTATCAGTCATAATAGTAGCAGGGTTGGAGTTAACTAATACTACTTTATAACCCTCTTCTCGAAGGGAACGGCATGCTTGTGTACCAGCATAATCAAACTCTGCAGCTTGACCGATAATAATTGGACCAGAACCAATTACAAGTACTTTTTTTGCTTCTGAGGTCATATTATTTTCCCTTTCTCATTAAGTCTTCAAATTCGTCAAATAAATATAGGTTATCAGTAGGTCCTGGGGATGCTTCTGGATGGTATTGTACGGAGAAGATTGGCAATTCTTTATGACGCATACCTTCTACGGTACCATCATTTACACTACGATGTGTAATTTCTACGAAATCTGGCAAAGAAGTATCATCTACCGCATAACCATGGTTTTGAGATGTAATATATACCCGACCAGTACGTAAATCTTGTACAGGATGGTTAGAACCACGGTGACCAAATTTCAATTTGAATGTGGTGCCACCATAAGCTTGTGCCAATACTTGATGCCCCATACAGATGCCAAAGATTGGTTTCTTACCAAACATTTTCTTTACTTCTTCTACTGCATAGCCAAGATCTTGAGGGTCTCCAGGGCCATTAGATAAAAAAATACCATCTGGATTTGCTGCCAACACATCTTCAGCCTTAGCATCTGCAGGAAATACAGTAAGACGACAGCCTGCAGCTTCTAGAGAGCGAAGGATATTTTCCTTTACACCATAATCCATTACCGCTACGTGGAATTCAGCATTTTTATCGCCACGCATACCTTGCCATTTTGTAGTTACACGCATAACTTGATCTGTTGGCAAGTCTTGTTTAAACAATTTTTGAATATCTTCCATAGGGTAATCAGAGCGTACTAGTACGCCCTTCATTACACCATGGTTACGAAGAACACGTGTAATCGCACGTGTATCTACATCATAAAGGCAAGGGATGCCGTGCAAACGAAGATACTCACTAAATAACCCCTCATTTTGCCAGTTAGATGGAAAGTCACATAGTTCACCTACAATAAAACCTTTACAATATGGCTTAGGACCTTGAGTGATAGAATTTAAAGTACCATAATTACCAATTAAAGGATAGGTTAATGTAATAATTTGATCCGCATAGGATGGGTCAGTCAAGATTTCTTGATACCCGGTCATACCTGTGTTAAATACAACTTCGCCTACCGTTGGGGCGCCACCTAATAAGGAACCTTCAAACACGGAACCATCTTCAAGAACTAACTTGCCTTTCATTATAAGACTACGCCCTCCTTCATAACAATTTTGCCATCAACTACTGTAAGTTTAGCTTTACCTGTAACAGTCATACCATCAAATGGGCTAACTTTACCTTTTGTATAAAATTTATTTCTATCTACTGTCCACTTTTCAGTTGTAGAGAATACAGTAATATCCGCTGGCTTACCAACTTCAAGAACACCTGCATCAAGGTGCATCAACTCAGCTGGTCGAGTACTCATATAGTACACAACTTGATCAATGCTAAGTTTATCAGGACCATATGCATTTGTAATAACCGCTGCCAAAGATGTTTCGAGGCCACTGAAACCATTTGGTGCACAGCAGAATTCATGGTCTTTTTCTTCGTATGCATGTGGTGCATGGTCTGTAATAATCGCATCGATTGTGCCATCTTTCAAGCCTTCTAATAATGCTTGGCGATGATCTTCTGAGCGAATTGGAGGAGCCATTTTAAATGCTGGATTATATTCGCGTAGGTATTCATCTGTGAAAGACAAATGTTGGCTTGTAACTTCACAGGTTACATTAAGGCCTTTAGCCTTCGCACGGCGCACCATATCTACAGTATTTTTACTACTTACGTGAGCAATATGGATATGACCACCTGTCATTTCAGATAACAAGATATCACGAGCAACAGCCAAATCTTCAGCTACTGCAGGACGACCAATAACACCTAATTCATAAGAAACAATACCTTCATGCATATGGCCATTTTTAGTCAATGTAATATCTTCTGCATGGTCGATAACCATCTTATTAAACATGGACGAGTATTCTAAAGCACGACGCATAAATGCAGCATTTTCTACATAGTGGCCATCATCGGAGAAAGCTACTACACCAGCTTCTGCCATATCCCCCATTTCAGCAAGTTCCTTACCTTCAAGACCTTTTGATACAGCACCAATAAATTCTACCTTAACAACACCAGTAAGTTCGGCTTGCTTTTGCAACCCTCTTACGAGCGCAGCATTATCTACTACAGGATTTGTATTAGCCATAGTTACAACACGTGTGAAACCACCTGCAGCAGCGGCTTGTGTACCGGAGTGGAAATCTTCTTTCGCTTCTTGACCTGGCTCACGCAAATGTGTGTGAATATCAATAAGGCCTGGTGCTACAATAAGACCTGTTGCATCATATATCTCAGCACCTTCAGCACTCAAGTTTTGACCAATGGCTGCAATTTTACCATCTTTTACGAGAATGTCTGCTACTTCGTTTTGTTTTTTTGCCGGATTTACTACCGTACCATTTTTAATAAGCAAGCTCACTACCGTCACCTCCGATAATAGTTAAGTACAATACAGCCATACGTATAGCTACGCCATTACGCACTTGTTCTTGAATTACTGATTGATCAGAATACGCCACATCTGGTGCGATTTCTAGACCACGGTTCATTGGGCCTGGATGCATGACCATTACATCGTCTTTAGCTAATTTCAATACATCGTTATTAATACCAAAGATACGTGCATATTCTCTGTTTGTAGGATATAGTGCAGAGTGAATGCGTTCTAATTGAATGCGAAGTACGTTTACCACATCTGCATCAGCAACGGCTTCACGAATATCGTGGTGTACGGTAACACCTAATTTTTCAAGTTCTGGATATACCATTGTACGAGGACCAGCCAGATGTACATCAGCCCCCATTTTTGTAAGTCCATAAATGTTGGAGCGTGCTACGCGACTATGCATTATATCGCCAAGGATAACCACCTTTAATCCTTCAATAGATTCCTTTTTCTCTAAGATAGAATACATGTCTAGTAATGCTTGTGTTGGATGCTCATGAGCGCCATCACCTGCGTTAATGATAATCGGATCTACGGCTTTCGTAGCGTATAAAGGTGCACCTTCTGCGCTGTGCCGCATTACGATAGCATCTGTACCCATGTAGGACATAGTTAATAATGTATCGCGGAAACTTTCACCTTTACCCATGGAAGATCCACTAGGAGAAAGATTGATTACGTCAGCCCCTAAGTATTTGCCGGCTAACTCAAAGGAACTACGGGTACGAGTACTTGGTTCCATAAAAAGGTTGATAATGGATTTCCCCTTTAATAGTGGAACCTTCTTGTCATCAGAAAGAACGATTTTCTTCATTTTCTTTGCCACATCTAAAATCAATTTGATTTCTTCAGGTGACACATTTTGCAAACCCAATAAATCTTTGCCTTTTAGGCTAACTTGTCCCATGATTTCCTCCTAACTCACGTAACAAAAAAGACCTTTTGCCCAGGGCAAAAGGTCAAATAGTTTGCACAAAGAAGCCCCTATGGGCACTTCAACTATATTCCTTTCTCAGCCTCTCTGGACTAAATTAAAAGGTATTGTATTATGCAATGGTCTCTCGTACCATATATGCATTTCTTTATTTATTGTACTGAATCCACCTTTGAAAGTCAATGTAAAACACAAAATTCATATGGATTTTAAAAAGAGGACAAGCATATAAAATTGCTTGTCCTCTCTATATTTAAACAGCTATTAATCCACTTCTATATCTTAAACTTTAATCTAAAATTTCTTTTTAGAAATTAAGGGTCTTAACCTAATGGATATAATCTTGGTGGGTTTTCTTCATCATTTTGCTGTTCATTTTGTGGAGTATATGGCATTTGATCTTGTTGCGGCTCATTCGCTACAGGATTTATCTGCACATATTGCTGATTTGGCGACAATTGAGGTTGACGTTGCTCACGACGACGTGTATTTTGAGATGCAGTCGGTCTAGGTTTTGTCAACTCATCAATGGATACAGCATTTGGAATAGTTACATTTGATGTATCCCCATGAATATCATCAAGTTCACTGAAGGAAGGAGTCCTCTTAGATGCTTGAGCAGCCTTACGTTCGGCTTCAAGTTGTTGACGTGCAAGTTCTGCACGACGACGAGCACTCTCTTGTTGATCTCGGACACGTTGAATAGCTTCAGCACGCTCTTTTGCTTTACGCTCGATTTCAGCTTGAGCCAACGCTTGTTGACGAGCAGCTTCAGCTTTACGCTCTGCTTCTAGTTGCGCTTTATATCGTTCCTCAGCAATACGTCGTGCCTCTGCGGCTTGACGTTCTGCTTCAGCTCGTTCTGCAGCAAGTCGCTCTTGCTCTGCCTTACGAGCTTCCGCCACTATACGAGCCGCCTCTGCTTTACGAGCCTCTTCGGCACGTCTTGCTTCTTCTATGCGACGAGCTTCTTCGGCTCTACGCACTTCTTCGGCACGTTTAGCCTCTGCAGCAATGCGAGCTTCTTCAGCACGGCGCGCTGCTTCGAGTCGTTCCTGTTCAGCTCTACGTTGTGCCTCAAGTCTAGCTGCTTCTGCTTTCCGAGCTTCTTCTGCTCTACGTGCTTCTGCTTCTAAACGAGCTTGTTCAGCTTTACGCGCCGCTTCAATTCTCGCAGCTTCAGCTTTGCGTGCTTCCTCTGCTCGTTTTGCTTCTGCTGCTACACGAGCGGCCTCAGCTTTACGTTCCGCTTCAATTCGAGCTTCTTCTGCTCTACGCGCTTCCTCCGCACGACGAGCCTCTTCTGCTTTTCTTGCTGCTTCCATTTGTTGTGCTTCCAATGCAGCCTTAGCCTCTGCCGCTCTACGAGCGTCTTCTTGGCGCTTCGCTTCAAGAGCGGCTTGCTCGGCAGCACGTTGTGCTTCTAAAGCAGCTTTCGCTTCTGCTGCTTTACGAGCTTCTTCGGCACGTCTTGCTTCCAATGCTTCCTGCTCAGCTTTACGTTGTGCTTCTAAACGAACTCTAGCCTCAGCAGCCAAGCGTTCCTCTTCGGCCTTTTTGGCTTCTAAAGCAGCTTTTTCTCCTGCTCTTTGAGCTTCAAAGCGTGCCTTAGCTACAGCCGCTTTTTTTTCTTCCGCTGCTAGTCGAGCTTCTTCTGCTTTACGAGCCACCTCTAGCCGATCTGCTTCCGCTTTTCTCGCTGCCTCAATACGTGCCATTTCAGCTTTACGAGCCGCTTCCGCCTTGCGAGCTTCCTCTGCTTTACGCTCTGCTTCGGCTTTTTCAGCCATCTTGCGCTCAATTTCAGCATGCTTGGCTTCTGCAGCCTTTCGAGACATTTCAGCTTTTTCTGCAGCTAGTCGAGCCTCTTCAGCTTTTTTACGAGCTAATGCTTCTTTCTCATCTTTTGCCTTTTTAAGTTGTGCTTCTTTTTTTACATCTGCTACAGCTTTATCGCTTAACTTTTTAGTTTCTTCATGAGCAATTATTTCTGCCCGTTTAGCTGGACTTTCAGCAGTAGATTTTTTAGTATCTACTGTACCTTTATCTCCATCTTTACCACCTACAGGACCTACAGGTATTTGTGTGCCCCCTTGAGTTGGGTGCCCTAAGATATCTTTAACATCTTTCGGTACATTAACAGCAATGGTTTGATGTTTTTGTGGATTTGCAAGAGATTCAGGAATCAACAAGAAACGAATTGGCAAATTCGATGCACCAGCTGGCATAAAGTTTAATGTTAATAAATCGCCCGCATTATAGTTCCCTAAAAGACGGCTATCTAATATAGTACCTTCCCCTAATGCGGAAATACCATCTGCACCACCAATGTGATAAGTCCGTGTATCGGTCTGTCCCCGTCTAGCACCTTGTTGATGCAATGCTTTTACCATAAAGGAACCAGAATAAGGTCCCCCAAGAGGGTTAAAATACAGTCTAAACGGTTCATTCCCCTTTGTAGGAATTTTTAACGTATACGATACGCCATAGTTACCACGATCTCGAACAAATGCTTTATTTTGCATTTCGTCTACACCATTAATAAACGTATCTTCTCGGTCATTACCAATTTCTACAAAGGCACCACCTAAAGCGGTATCGAATGGTGTAGTAACCTCCATATTACGTTTAGCACCAGTATAAGTACCGCGTAATTGTATTTCATCAATAGGAAGGTTTTTCACCCAATGTGACGCATCTACAGGGTCCATCCCCATAGGCAGCATCATAACACGCGCAAATATAGGCCCTTCTGTTTTAATATCTACAATACCCGTAAATAATGCATCTCGATTTACCGGTGTATTTTCTAAGTCACTAAAGATTAATTGGCGCCCTTGTGGTGGAATGCTAAGAGAATATAATGGTCTTGCATCTGGGCTTTCATTAAGAGGCTGCTCCAAATCCTTCCGAGACAAATCACGACCTGCTGCAAAATAGTCAGGTGTAGCTACAGATTTTAATTGTCTCATGACATGTACTGAAGTTGGATAAGCCGTTTGGTTTTCTAAGACGATAGCAATCTTGTGAGGTAAATCCATTTCATTTACATGATAGAAATAGATACGCCCATTGCCATTAATTGTACCTGCACTTAACGTACCTCCTACAGGTCCTACATATTCAGGACTATCCGATAGGAGCAATGTATCCGTTTGAGACACCAAAGATGGTGGTAACGGAGAAAACTGAAAATATCCAATTGATTGTAAATCTATATCACGAGCTTCTACATGGCCTGTAAGGGCAGCCATGGCGGCCATAGCCGCAGCTACACAATATCTTGATTTATAGGAAAACATATATTATTACCTCTATACTTCTTCGAGCCCCAACGGGTCATACGTAAGTGCTAATGCTTCAATCTTCTTTAGTCGATGGCCAATTCCAGATTTAGATAGTTCCCCCTCCATCAACTCTTCAAGCTCTTTTAAACTCGCTTCAGGATTCTCCCACCGAAGTCTTGCAACGACGCGCAACTTTTCAGGTAATTCTTCAATACCGATTTCTCTATCAATAATACGGATTGCTTTTACCTGACGAACTGCTGCATCCACAACCTTCTGTAAATTTGCCGTCTCACAGTTGACTTGACGATTTATTTGATTCCGTACGGTTTTCATAATCCGCACGTTTTCAAATTCCATAAGCGCCGATTGAGCACCCATGATTTGCAAACAATTTGTTACTGCATCCCCTTCTTTAAGATATACTACATACTCTTCTTTCCGCTCCGTTAAGCCTGCATGAATGTGAAAAAGCCGTAATACATGGATAATTTCCCTCGCAAAAATCTCGTTTCCCGTCATAAACTCAAGATGGTAATCACTTTGTGGTTTATTAACAGAGCCTCCCCCTAAAAAAGCTCCCCTTAAAAAGGCACGTCGTGCTTCCATTGATTTGAGCCAACTACGAGGGATTTGTTCGGTTACAGGCCATAAAGCGAGATCCTCTAAAGCCTGTCTCCCCTCTATAGAAGGTTCCACAGAAAGCGTATACATATTTTTTTTACGCAGGTTTAAACCTTGTCGTACTAATACATTTGTAGGTAATTCGTATTGCTTTTTCAAAATACCAAGCAACCGACGAGCTACTGCATTATTAGCCGTAGCCAAACGAATGCCAACGGCACCTTTCATCCCCAAAATGATAGATCCGCTCATACGCAATAAGCAAGACGCTTCAATTTTCATGGCCACATCCGCATCACTAGAGGCTTCATATTGGCATAATTCATTTTTTACATCTTCTGCAAATGACATGGACATCCCTTCTCATTAATGATCATCTCGTTGAAGATAATATTCTAAGATATGCGGTTCAGTGTTAGATTGCATAGCATGAATGATATCCATAATAACTTTACCTAACCGTTCAGGATCGTGAACAGCTGGTTTTTGAGGATTAATTAAGGTAGCTCGTATAGTGCGGATTCCTTTGTCTTGTAACTTTTTAGTATCTAATACCAATGGTTCAGATCCTACAGCACTATATTGTTCAACCATTTGAATTGGCAACGGCCCATCATTGGCAAGAACAGTATCTATAATTCCTTCTCCGCCATGAGCAATTAAAGCCTCTACATGGTCATTTAATGTGTAGCCTGTGGTTTCACCCGGTTGTGTCATAACATTAGCAATATAGATTTTATTAGCCTTACTGGCACGTACATGAGAGGCCAACTTATCAGTTAGTAAATTTGGGATAATACTTGTATATAAACTACCAGGACCTAAAATAATTACAGCCGCTTCATCAATGGCACGTAATGCAGCCCCCTCTGGCTTAGGCAATGCTGGATCACTATAGATATGGCGAATTCGTTTACCCGAGTGTGGTATATTACTTTCACCTTCTACAATAGTGCCATCTGTCATCTCTGCACGCAATTTAATGAACTCTGTAGAGGAAGGAATTACACGACCACGGACACGCAACAATTTACTAGCCGCTTCAAGAGCTTCTTCAATATCTCCATCGTAAACTTGAGCAAGCGCAGTGATAAAGAGATTACCAAAGCTGTGTCCAGAAAGCTCATTTTCCCCTTCGAAGCGGTAACGGAATAAGTTCTCCATTACCCCTTCTTGTTCAGCTAGTGATACTAAACAGTTTCTTAAATCACCAGGTGCTATCATTTGAAAATCTTCTCGCAAGCGGCCAGAAGAACCTCCATCATCAGCAACTGTTACAATCGCAGATAGGTTTGATGTATGTGATTTCAAACCACGCAATAAATTTGATAAGCCTGTACCCCCACCGATTACTACAATTTTAGGGCCCTTATCGAGTCGGATATTTTGAAAGATAATATCTGATACCTTGCTGTCAGGATTAGGTAGTACCGCACGAATAATCGTTTTAATAACTTTACTCGTACCGATGAGCATTAATACAGCACCAATCGATAATACTACAGCCCCTACAGCAATGAGTACATTATAATTGTAAAAGCCCGTCATATTATAAGAAAAGGCAAGTACAATATCTTCAAGAACCGCAAGCCATTGATAGTTAAACATCAAGGAAATGCCAATAATTAAAAGGCCTACACCACAACTAAATAGGGCAAGCCAACGTTTTATATTTAGACCCGGAATTAGCCACCGGAACCATCCTTTTCGCAACATAATCCCCCCTATCTAGTTATCAAGTGTTATAATTTCATGAGGATTATAATCTTCTTCTACATTATTTTTCATCATATCTCTATGTTCAACAGTTACACGATATCCTTTTTCTAACAAGTGGGAGTATAGAGCCTCTGCCATAGCTACAGATCTATGCATACCACCTGTGCAACCTACTGCCACAATAAACTGAGATTTCCCTTCTTGTTCATAATTTGGTACAAGGAAGTCCATGGTATCAAAGTAACGTTTTTTAAATTCCTCGGTTACTTCAAAGGAATGGATATATTCATTCACTGCTTTCACACGACCTGTTTTATGACGAAACTCAGGAATATAAAATGGATTAGGTAGAAAACGAACATCCCATACCATATCTGCATCGAGAGGAATACCATACTTAAAACCAAAGCTCACTACAGTAATCGCCATACCATGAGCTTCATCAACTTGAGCAAAGCGCGTTTTTAAATACTCTTTCAAGCTAGCCGTCTTCATATTAGTGGTATCAATAATAAAATCTGCTTTATGGCGCACAGAGTTAAGAATTTGGCGTTCTTTTTTTAGCCCTGTTGTAATTAGCCCATTAGGAGCCAATGGATGACTCCGTCGACTTTCCTTATATCGACGAATCAAAGTCTCATCTGTAGCATCCATAAATACAATTTCAAAATCTACCTTCATATCTTTTAATGTATCTAAAGATGAAGAAAGAGCTTCAAAAAATTCGCCCCCCCGAATATCTACAACAAGAGCAACGCGATTAGTCCGTTCTCCACCTTGTCGGCAAATTTCACTTAATTTAGGAATCAGCACAGGGGGAATATTATCAATACATAAATACCCCATATCTTCTAAAGCTTGCAATACTTGAGTTTTGCCGGCACCTGACATACCTGTAACTATTAACAAACGAAATGCTTCCATAGTTTTACTCCATTATAAAAGATTATCTTTAATCCAATGGGCTACTCCATCGTCATTATGATGGCCACAAATTGTATGAGCCACAGATTTTACATGATCTGTAGCGTTTTCAACAGCTACAGAGTAACCTGTTTTACGTAGCATAGAAATATCATTTTCTGCATTACCAAAAGAAACGATATGTTCTAAACTAATATGATTATCTAAAGCTAGTTGTGTCAAAGCACGCCCCTTTGACACATTAAGGGCAACGATTTCTAAAAAGTCTTTTTGGCTACGAACTAGATTAACCAAATCGCCCACTTCAGGAGTCAAAGTATCAATAATTTGATCAATCCCCTCTACTGTATCAATAGCGATTAGCTTATTTGGTTCAGACTCTAAAGTATATAACCCATCACCTAAAAACTCTGCTTTCGCTCCCGTTTGAACTTCATAGAGATCGGACTGCCATGTTTTATGATGACATAGCAAATGATCATCTATATAGGATTGTATATGCCAATCATATTGTTTTGCTAATTCATAAATACGCTGTACAGCCTCAACAGAAACGGTCTGCTCAAATAGTTTACACCCTGTTTCCAATTCTTGAATGAGTCCTCCAGAGAACAAAATCATCGGTACATTACCAAGCTTTAATGCCTGCCCAATGGGCTTAGCCGTTTGATACATCCGTCCCGTAGCAATGGTAACAACGATGCCCCTTTGCTGTAAACGATGTAACACATCTACTGTATAGTCAGATACAGTATTATCACTGCGTACCAAGGTTTCATCACAATCGATGGCAACCATTTTAATATGAGAAAAAGAAGGATTCATGTTTGCCTCCTTTATAGAAATTTTAAATACTCTTTATTATACCATTAATAGTGGCTATATAGATAGAAATTAGCGGTAAGAACTCTAATAATGATTAGAAAGTATAGTCATAAAACTTTCATTAAATGCAAAATCCTCTATTATCAATTAATTATTATTTCTTAATCAATTGTATAATATTA
>OGDA01000674.1_pt1 | contig 15826 bp, 14 predicted proteins | sample 1570281 | NCBI WGS metagenome assembly OGDA01 (sample SAMEA2582184, study PRJEB24529) | metagenome
ATGTCAAGGAGCATTTTGAGGAGATGGAAGGCAAGGAGGTATCTCTTGCCGGACGTATGATGTTCAAACGTGTCATGGGTAAGGCATCTTTCTGCAATATTCAGGACTTAAAGGGACGTATCCAGATCTATGTAGCGCGCGACAGCATCGGCGAGGAGTCCTACGCGGATTTCAAAAAGTATGATGTCGGCGATATTTAAGGCGTGACGGGTAGCGTTTTTAAGACGAAAACAGGCGAGATTTCCATTCATGCAGCAGAGGTAACACTGCTTTCCAAGAGCTTACAGATTCTGCCGGAGAAGTTCCACGGACTGACGGATACCGATACCAGATATCGTCAGAGATATGTCGATCTCATCATGAATGAGGATGTCAAGGACACATTTGTGAAGCGTTCCAAGGTCATCAGCACGATCCGCCGCTATCTGGACGGACAGGGCTTCATGGAGGTTGAGACCCCGATGCTCGTGTCGAATGCGGGCGGTGCGGCTGCAAGACCGTTCGAGACACATTTCAATGCATTAGATGAGGATTTAAAGCTTCGTATTTCTCTGGAGCTTTACTTAAAGAGACTGATCGTCGGCGGCATGGAGCGCGTGTACGAGGTCGGCCGCATCTTCCGCAACGAGGGTATGGACACCAAGCATAACCCCGAGTTCACCACCTGCGAGCTCTATCAGGCCTACACGAACCTCGACGGCATGATGGACATCCTCGAGGCCATCCTCTCCGGCGCCGCGAAGGAGATCCTCGGCACCTATCAGATCCGGTGGCTCGGCAAGGACATTGACCTGACCCCGTCGTGGAAGCGCGTCACGATGGCTGACGCCGTCAAGGAAGTGACCGGCGCGGACTTTATGGCGATCGAGGGCGACGCCGAGGCCGCCGTCGCGCTCGCCAAGAGCGTCGGCGTCGACATGGACGGCGTGGACAAGACCTGGGGCAACGCCCTGTACGAGACCTTCGACCAGAAGGTCGAGGAGACCCTCGTCCAGCCGACGTTCATCACCATGTACCCCGTCGAAGTGAGCCCGCTTGCCAAGCGCAGCCCGTCTGACCCGTACCTCACCGAGCGCTACGAGATGTTCGTCTGCGGCTGCGAGATGGGCAACGCTTTCACTGAGCTCAACGACCCGATGGATCAGTACGAGCGCTTCAAGGCGCAGGTCGAAAAGCGCGCCAACGGCGACGACGAGGCCGAGATGATGGACGAGGATTACGTCATGGCCCTCGAATACGGTCTGCCCCCGACGGGCGGCCTGGGCTTCGGCATCGACCGCTGTGCGATGATGCTCTGCGGTACCGACTCCATCCGCGACGTCATCCTCTTCCCGACAATGAAACCTTTGGACTCTGACAAGAAGGTTTCCAAGGAAGTTTCGGCTCCTGCGGAGGCTGCTCAGGTTGTGGAAGAAAAAATTGATTTTTCCAATGTTCAGATCGAGCCACTGTTCCAGGATCAGGTGGATTTTGACACCTTCTCCAAGAGTGATTTCCGTGCCGTGAAGGTTAAGGAATGCGAAGCCGTGAAGAAGTCCAAAAAGCTCTTAAAGTTCGTTTTGGACGACGGAACCGGCGTAGATAGGGTCATTTTGAGTGGAATTCACGAGTATTATGAGCCGGAAGAGCTGGTTGGAAAGACCTGCATCGCTATCACGAACCTCCCGCCTCGCCCGATGATGGGTATCGACTCCTGCGGTATGCTCATCTCCGCCGTGCATCACGAAAACGGTGAAGAAAAGTTGCATTTGCTGATGGTCGATCCTCACATTCCGGCAGGCGCAAAGCTCTATTGATTGACCCTAAATTGTCGGTGCTTACGCCACAACTTACGCCAATTTACTCCGAGCTTACGCCAAAAGTGCGTTTGGAATTTTGCGATTGCAGACAAGTTCCGATAGCATACGATAATTTCATATGATTTAAGCCCGCTGATTTCGATCAGCGGGCTTTTTCTATTTCTGCCCCTATTACATCTTTGTGATGTGATAGGGGCTTTTTTTGTTCCTGAAAGGTGGTCGAAAAAATTTTTTTGAAAAATCTCAAAAAAACTTCGTACAAATCGAAAAAAATTTCCCAGTTGGTTAGTGAGGGCAAAAACCTCACGAACCTTGAAAATCGAATAGACATTCAACAGGTACATTCCTGATCGGGGGCGAAAGCCCCAGCCGAATGAAGGTGCGCCACGAACTTCCTGCCCACAGGGGTTATCACGGAAAGCAAGGTTGGTAGCGATTCCGAACCATTCTGAAATATCCGTTTGCTACGGATAAGGCGATGAAACGAATCAGGGACAATGATACTTCCCTATGGGGCTGGCGGAGTACCCGGCAGAGGTGAGATTCCTATGAGTTCGGTCAGCAACCGAACGCCTGTTGATTTCCTTTTACGCATTTGGGGGATGAGATCGAGTTAAATGCGACCACCAAAGCACAGGAAACGCTTCCTGTGTTTTGGTGGATCAAGCGATCCAAATCTAATAAGAAGGAGGAAAAGCGAAATGCCAAACTGTAAAACCATTGCTATCTGCAATCAGAAAGGCGGCACAGGCAAAACGACCACAACGGTCAATTTGGGTGTTGGACTTGCACGACTCGGCAAGAAGGTACTCCTTGTAGATGCCGACCCACAGGGCGACCTCACGACTTGCCTCGGATGGCGAGATAATGACAGTCTTACGACGACCATTACCGACAAGCTCTCCGGGGTTATCCGTGAGGATCATACAGACCCGCAAAGCGGTATTCTGCATCACGAGGAAAATGTCGATTTGCTCCCTGCCAACATCGAGCTGTCTGCTATGGAAATGATGCTTGTCACCGCAATGAGCCGTGAAACCATTCTCAGAAGCTATCTGAGCAAGGTCAAAGACAATTATGACTATGTACTGATCGACTGTATGCCTTCGCTCGGTATGGTCACTCTGAATGCGCTGGCGGCGGCAGATAGCGTAATCATTCCCGTGCAGGCGCAATATCTTCCGGCAAAGGGAATGACCCAACTGATGCAGACCATTGGAAAGGTCAGGCAGTACATCAATCCGAGCCTGCGAATCGACGGTATCCTATTGAACATCGTAGATAACCGCACCAACCTCGCAAAAAGCACTGCCGACGCACTGCGAAAGAACTTTGGGAGCGTTATTAAGATATACCGTTCCTCCATTCCTATGGCAGTGAAAGCCGCAGAGGTTGCTTCCAAAGGCGTAAGCATCTACAAGTATGAGCCGAGCAGTCCTGTTGCAAGGGCTTATGCTGAGTTCGCAAAGGAGGTGTCTGCCGATGGCAGGAAGAAAGAGCGACTTCACTCTGCCGACGCTCGATGACCTGTTTTCTACACAGGAGCTTCGGGACGATGCCAAGCTCAGTAAAATCCGAGATATTCCCCTTGAGCTGATCGACGATTTTCCCGACCACCCATTTAAGGTACGGGACGACGAGGATATGATACAGCTTGTGGAGAGTGTCAAGGAGCGAGGAGTCATTACTCCGGCTACCGTGCGTCAAAAAGAGGACGGCAGATATGAGCTGATTTCCGGTCACAGGCGAAAACGGGCTTGCGAGCTTGCCGGGTTTGAAGCACTTCGTTGCGAGGTCGTAGACCTTGACCGTGATGCTGCCACTGTGCTGATGGTGGAGAGCAATTACCAGCGGTCGCAGATACTTCCCTCAGAAAAGGCGTTTGCCTATAAAATGCGGCTGGAAGCGATGAACAGACAGGGACAGCGATCAGATTTAACTTGTGCACCAGTGGGGCACAAGTTGGATGGTGCAAAATCAAGAGATATTCTTGGCGATGAAGTTGGCGAAAGTCGTGAACAGATTCGCCGATATATCCGACTGACAAATCTTGTACCTGAACTGCTCGACCTTGTGGACGAGGGCAAAATTAAAATGCGTCCTGCGGTGGAGCTTTCCTATTTGGACGAGGACAGCCAGCGGGCGGTAGTTGATGAAATCGATCTGAACCAATGCACCCCGTCCCACGATCAGACCATTCGTATGCGGAAGTTCTTCACAGATGGAAAACTCACGCCGGAGGTGGTGTCCGCCATTATGAGCGAGGAAAAGCCAAACCAGCGTGAGAAAATCGTCCTGCGTGGGGACAAGGTGCGAGGTTTGATCCCGAAAAATATCCCCGTAAGCCAAACGGAGGATTATGTGGTCAAAGCACTGGAGCATTACAGCCGTTTTCTTCGTCAGCGGGCAGAGCGTGACAGCCGATAGGTACACGGAGTATGTTTCCTGCTGTCCCCTTCCTCACACTCCAACCCCTGAGAACTTCCAGACTATCCGAGAATAAATAATCTATCTCCTAACTTTATCTCTATCTCTCTAAATAAGTCTATCTAAGAGAGGCTCGGAGATCGCACAGTTTGGAATTGCGCCCACCGGCGATATGATAAAAAGTTGCGCTTCAAAACGCATCTTTGTCTGAACGGTTATCATCGGGTAGAATGTGGTCGAAGGGAGTGAAGCGTATGAAATCCAAAATCGCAGTTCTTTTTCTCATTGTCCTTTTGTGCCTGACTTCGGGGTGCAGCAACACCTCGCAGATTGCAGAACAGCCCGCCCCGGTTTCTTCTTCGGAGAGTAACAAAGCTCCTTACCAATCAGAAACGGCGCAGGCGACAGAGAAAACGGAGGTTGAACAGCCCCGAAGTACAGAGCCGAAAGACGATGACCGTTCAACAGAAGCAACGGTAGGCGTGTTGGATAGCAGTATTCAAACAAAACCGGCATCCGAACAGCCTAACAGCGGCACAACGCCGCCACAGGTAAGCGAACCGTCCAAGACACCTGATGAGTCAGAGCGCCATCCGGAAGTCTCTGCACCGTCCGAAAAGGAACAGCCCACACCTCCGGCAACGGAAGAACCAAAACCGGCAGAACAACCACAACCGACCGAACCGCCGCAGGAAGAACCAACAGAGCCGGCATTTGACATCGGCTATTGGATCGGCTTTGCCAAGAGCTATGCCGAGAGTGTCGGTCTTACGCTGAACAGCGAAGCCGTGTACTGCTGGGACAATCCCATTGCCGCAGGTTCGCAATGCAAATACACCGAAAGGGACATCAAGGGTTACTTGAGCCGCTACGCCAAAGATCCCGACATCACGGATGTTTGGATTTGGTATGAGCAGACCGGAACCGATTCCTTTGAGGTGTATATCGGCTACGCATAACAACAAAATCAAATCACACTGAAACGCATCGTCAAAGTACGGTGCGTTTTTCGTTTTCAAGGAGGTAATCAACACAATGAAAACACATTTTTTCAAGCGAGGAATTGCAGGACTGCTTTCTCTCGTGATGTGCCTGTCCGCATTTATCGGACTTGGCACGACTACCGCCTTTGCCGCAGGAGAGCAAGCGGAAGTCTATCTCATTTCTTTTCCGAGAAGCGGAGATGCAAATCTCGACTACAGCGGTACTTGGGGACACTCCAATCTTCACTATATGAACGGTTGGTATTCCGGTGAGTCCAAGTACACTACCATTCGAGCAATGCACTCGTATGACGGAAATATCTGCTACTGCATTGAGCCGGGTACGCCGCAGGACACCGGCGACAGATACACCAGCAAGGATGAAACCTTTTGGGATAACCTCCCCTCGGATTTCAACAGCACCATTTCTCCCTACGATATGAAGCTGTTCATTGGTCGTATTATGCAGTACGGCTACACGGGACCGATCAGTACCTCTTGGCGTTCTCAGAACGCAAGCGATGCCGCAACACTGGCACAGGCGATGGCGACGCAGGTTCTTATTTGGGAAACCGTGGTCGGTGAGCGAGATGAGGACTTCAATCATATCAGTCCCGGCAGCTATGATGCCGTCAAGAGTGTTGTCAGCACAGCGCACCCTCTGTATAGCCAGTTCATCAGCTACTACAACAGCATTGAAGCAAGCGTACAGCGTCACTCTGCTATTCCCAGCTTTATGGCGAAAACTCCCGGCAAGGCGCAGAATGTCGAGCTTGCTTGGAACGGCACGAACTACACCGCAACTCTGACTGACAGCAACAATGTCCTTTCCAATTATAGCTTTTCTGCGAATGAGGATGGCATTTCTTTCAGCGTCAGCGGAAACAAGCTCGTCATTACGGCGGCTACCGCACCCTCTGACAGCGTGAGAATTACTGCAAGCAAGTCCGGTGCAACCCGCCGAGGAATCATTACTTGGACGGATGGAAGATACGCTCCCGGAAGCGGTACTCAGGATGTCATCAGCTACGCCCAAGAGGTCAATGACCCCGTGCAGGCATTTCTCAATCTGAAGGTATCCTACGGTTCTGCTAAGATCATCAAGACCTCTGAGGACGGAAAGGTAGACAACCTTACTTTCACCGTTACCGGCAATGGCGTCAATCAGACCGTCAAGACCAACGCCAAGGGCGAGATTCAGATCGACAACCTGATGCCCGGCGTTTACACCGTGACCGAAATGGACTACGACAAGTATGAGCCGCAGGAGTCCCGCCGTGTGACGGTGGTTTCCGGTCAGGTTTCTACCGTGACTTTCAACAACAAGCTCAAGCGTGGAGATTTGCAGATCGTGAAGTCCTCGGAGGACAATCTCAACGAAGGTGTGACCTTCCACCTTTACGGCACTTCACTCTCCGGCATTGCCGTGGACGAGTATGCCGTAACCGATGCAAACGGCGTGGCGACCTTTGAAGATGTCCTCATTTCCGGTTCCACACCTTATACCGTGGAGGAAGTGGACACTGCCATTCGCTATGTTGTTCCCGAAGCGCAGTCTGCGCCTATCAACTGGTACGAGGTCACGAACCGTAGCTTCCTCAATATTTTGAAGAAGTTTTCCGTGACCGTTACCAAGAGCGACGCTGAAACCGGCACAGCGCAGGGGGATGCTTCTCTTGCCGGTGCTGTTTACGGCATCTATAAGGGCGAAACCCTTGTGGATACCTACACCACCGACAAAAACGGGCAGTTCGTTACCAAGGAGTATATCTGCGATAACGACTGGACGGTGAGAGAGATCACTCCCTCTGAGGGTTATCTGCTTGATACCACCGTCCATAAGGTCGGCGCAGAGCCGCAGCTCTATACCGTGGAGCATAATCAGACGGCAAATGATGTAACTGAGCAGGTCGTAAAGGGCAATATCGCCATCATCAAGCACACCGATAACGGTGATACGCAGATCGAAACACCCGAAAATGGTGCTGAGTTTGCCGTGTATCTGAAAGCCGCAGGCTCCTATGATAGCGCAAAGGCTTCCGAGCGTGATTATCTCACCTGTGACGAAAACGGCTTTGCACAGACCAAGGATATGCCTTACGGCATCTACACCGTCCATCAGGTATCCGGCTGGGAGGGCAGCGAGCAGATGCCCGACTTTGATGTGTTCATTTCTCAGAATGGGGCGACTTATCGCTACCTTATCAACAACGCACCCTTTAACAGCTTCATCAAAATCGTGAAGCAGGACGCAGAAACCGGAAAGACCATTCCTTACGCCGGTGCGGGATTTAAGATTTATGACCCGGACGGCAACCCCGTAACAATGACCTTCACTTACCCGACGCCCACCACCATTGATGTGTTCTACACCAATGCTGAAGGTTCTCTTGTCACGCCGGAAAAGCTGTCCTTTGGAAAGGGATACTCTATTGTCGAGGTACAGGCTCCCTACGGCTATGTCCTCGATGAAACGCCCGTGTACTTCGATGTCACGGAGGATAATTCCACAGAAGAAAGCGGGGTTACGGTAGTAAAAGTGGATAAGCCCAATATGGCACAGAAAGGCACCATCACCGTGGAAAAAACCGGCGAGGTGTTCTTTGGCGTTTCCGTCATCGGCGGCGTAGATGAAAGCGGAAACGAACTGCCCACCATCTATCAGCGGCAGTATGAAAAGCGTGGACTTCCCGGTGCGGTCTATGAGATCATCGCCGCAGAGGATATTATCACGCAGGACGGCACTGTCCGAAATCAGAAGGGCGAGGTCGTAGACACTGTTACAACCGATGCAACCGGCGCAGCGGTGAGCCGTGAACTCTACCTTGGCAAATATGAGGTGCGTGAGATCACAGCACCCCACGGGATGGTGCTCAACCCGGAAACCCACTGCGTCGAGCTTGTCTATGCCGGTCAGAATGTTGCCGTAACAGAAACGGCGACTTCGTTCGAGAACGAGCGTCAGAAGGTGGAGATCAGCCTTGTAAAGTCCATCGAGCAGAATGAGCGCTTCGGCATTGGCAATAACGGTGAAATGAAGAATATCTCCTTTGGACTGTTCGCTGCCGAGGAGATCGTATCTGCCAGCGGCACTTCAATTCCCGCAAATGGTCTTGTTGAGATCATCTCTCTGAATGAGGACGGAACGGCAAAAATCAAGACTGACCTTCCTTTTGGAAGCTACTATGTGCAGGAGCTTGCTACCGACAGTCACTATATGCTGTCCGATACCAAGTATCCCGTAACCTTTGGGTATGCCGGTCAGGATACGGCAGTTGTCAAGATTGCCGCTAACGACGGCAAGGCAATCGAAAATGATCTGATCTACGGTTCTGTTTCCGGTAAGAAGGTTGATGAAAACGGCAGTGCTCTCGGCGGTGCGCTGATTGGACTGTTCCGCACGGATGACGGCGAGTTTACAAAGGAAAACGCTCTGCTGACTGCCACTTCTGCTGAAGATGGCAGTTTTTCTTTTGAGAATATTCCTTACGGCACTTGGTATGTCCGTGAGATCGAACAGCCCGCCGGCTTCGTGCTGGATGATACCATCTATCCCGTGACGATCAACGCAGACTGTCAGGTCGTGGAGATTGAAATCGTCAACAAGTATGTCCGTGGAAACATCCATCTGACCAAGGTGGATTCCGAATATCCTGACAATAAGCTGACCGGAGCGACCTTTGAGGTCTATAAGGACAGTAACGCAAACGGCAAGCTGGACGACAGTGATGAACTTCTCGGCACACTGACCGAAAAGGAAATCGGTGAATACGGTATGAATGACCTATTCTATGGTCGCTACTTCGTCAAGGAAACCAAAGCACCGGAGGGGTTTGTCCTTGATACCGGCGTGTATGAAGTGATGATCGACACAGACGGCAAGACCTACGAGGTGGAGAACAAGGCAGGCATCGGCTTCATCAATGACGCGATGCGAGGCAACCTGAAAATTATCAAGACCTCCTCTGACGGCAAGGTCAAGGGCTTCGCTTTCCGAATTACCGGAGCAAATGGCTATGACATTATCCTGGAAACCAACGATAAGGGTGAGATCTTCATTGACGGGCTTCGCATCGGGGACTACACCATTTCTGAGGTAAGCAACTCGGCTTCTTCGATGTATGTCATCCCTGCTGGCAAGAAGGCAACGGTCAAGCTCGGCTCCACTACCATTGTGGAGATGCATAATGTTCTGCGTGATACACCCAAGACCGGCGACACAACCAATCTGCCGCTGCTCTATGCCCTTGCAGGACTGTCCGCAGCGGGCATTGCGGTGTGCGGCGTTATCGGCTTCAAGAAAAAGAAGAAGGAGGATCGTAACTAATGGAACCTAAAACCATCGTGGCTATCGTACTGGTAGCCTTTATCATCGGTGGCTTTATCTTCTTGCAGGTCAGAAAGAAAAACAAGAAGTGAGCCAATCATCCAAGGGGCGGAGCAAAAACTCCGCCCCTTTTCTATATCACAAGGAGGTACGCAATGAACCATCTCAAAAAGATTGAGGATAGGGTTATTTCCATTCTCAAAACCAATGTTGACGCACGGAGCGACGATATGATGTTGTATCTTCTCGTGTGTAACAGCTTTTACAGCAATGAAAACTCGGTTGGAAAAATGCCATTTGAGGTTGTGATGAAGAACTACAAGGAACTCGAACTGCCCCATTTTGAAAGCGTTCGTAGGACGAGAGCAAAAATCCAGTCTGAGCACCCTGAATTGGCTTGTTCTCCCGAATGCCGAAAAGCTCGAAAGAGGATGCAGCACCTTTATTCCAACTATGTTATGAATTAAGGACGGTGATTCCTATGGAGAATGAAAAGAGAATGGTCGGTGATTACACCGTCCTCTGCGCCGTGAACATCGGCTCCCGTGAAATCATCCTTGCCGAAAACGAGCAGGATAGCAGCGGTGAACGCTTCCTCTGCTGCTACGGAGAGCGCAACGACATATTTGAAAAGTTTACCGAGTGTGCTGTTGGCGACGACTATATTGATGCGGCACTGTTCTTTGCAGAGCGCATCAAGAAAGATGCCGAGCAGTTTCGGGCAGAGGTTGAAAAACTGGATATTCCCGTTACGGTTATCACTCAGGTAGACTGTATCCCCGACCACTATAAGAACGACATCAACGGCAAAATCATTGCCATCAATCCGGCTGTTCTCAAGCCGGAGTATCAAAGAGCTGACCGGCAGCTTTATCTTGTGACCGGCGGTTTTGGTGCTTCGGCAAATGCCCGTGGCAGCGCTGTGTTTTGCAGAAACCTCTATGACGGTAAGGATACCCGCTATGAGCGTATGGATGTGCTGGGTGAAGTAAAGCCGGAGCGTATGCCAGATTGGGCAAAAGAAAAAGCGGTTGCTATCAGCCGTAAGCACAAAACCAAGGGACAAGAACGATAAGGAGGTAAACATCTATGGCAGCAAAGAAAACCGCAGCCGAACAGGGCTTGCAGCAGAAAATGAAGGTGCTGGCAAAGCTCTTTGACGCAGGCTGTAAAACCGAAAAAGACTTGAAGGCGCTGACCTTGCCGACGATTCTGAAAATCCCCGATGTGACCGTGCCGGATATGACGATCATCACCGAGCTTCAGGAGCAGGTCGCAAAGAACCGCGTTTTCTCTTACTTGGGAGGTGGAACAGATGAGCCAAGCGACACGACCGAGTGACCGCCACATCATTTGGAGCAACCAGAGCCTTGATGTGGACGACTGGCGAGAGGACTACAAGGAGTTCCTTGAAGCCAACGAGCTGGACGATGACCCGAATGATGAGCAGGCACTCTATGAGTGGATGGAGGAAACCAATTACGAATACCTCTCCGATGAGCGAGTCAACCTGAATGTTCAGCTTTCCCAGCCGATCATTGTCATTGGCGACATCGGCAGATGGAACGGCAGAGTGATGGGCTACAAGGACATCCCCTCCGGCAATATTAAGGACTGCTTATACGCCGATACCGACTATACCGAATGGTATGTAGATAAGTACGGCGATCTTCGTGCCGATGCAACTCACCACGACGGCACGAATCACTATCTCTACCGTGTGTTCAAAGACGGCGTTTCCGAAACACAGATGGAGAACCTGAGAGACAAAATCTATCACGGCAAAGCCACACGAGCCGATATTACCCGGCTGACCCGGCGACTTGGGGATGAGATCGCCGCCGTTTACGGCTTTGACATCCCGAAACAACGAACACTGCAAGAAAGGTGCGCAAGATAATGACAGATTTCACACTGCGACCGCTGACCGTTCCCGAACGCAAATACACCTACGCTCAAAGCTCGCAGCTTCAAGGGCAGACAGGCAATATCGGTTATCTGCGTGGGGACTTCGGCGCAAGCGGCGATCAGTTTTATACCACTTGGTTTGATACCCGACCGCAATGGAAAAGCGATGAGTTCAAGCGGGACTTGGACGATGTAATCAACGCCCTGCGCTCCGAGGAGTACGGACTGCTTCAAAGCCGTTCTCAGATGGTGCGTTATGGGCGTGAGAACAAGGAAAGCGAAATGCAGGGTGCTTATACCACTGAGTTCGGCTTCCGAGCAGATACCGAGAAATATGCGTTCGTGCTTCGCTGTAATCCAACGAGGGGCGACTATAACTTCTACTGCCTCTGCTATGTAAAGGAATGGCTGGACAAACACATCGAAGAAGCCAACCGGGACATTCGCTTTATTGACAGCCACTATAAAGAGTTGTTCCGTATCCCGGACGGCGAGCGCATCATCGTAACAGACCGTGACGGCAAGACGGAAAGCTATCCCTGCCGCTATATTGATAACTATCACACAGAGGTTGGATGCAATCTCTTTCACATTTGTGAGTTTGCCGAGCGTATGGAGCAAGGCGGCTGTACCTACGCTCCAATGGAGCCGCCCTTGCCTCCGATGTGCTATTCCATACTCCCGTCAACCGGAGAAGTCATTCAAATTGACCGCTGGCAAAAGGGCTATACCGCCACAAGTTTTAACGACGGGAACCGTGCAGAGAACGAAGCAATCAAAGACAAGTTCAATGAAAAGCTGGGTGTCAGCAAGGCACAGGAGCAGGCGATGCTTGCAGGTTCTATGATCCGGTGGGACTCCATTGCCGCCAAACCCAAGAGCTATGATGAGAAAGGCAAAGCCATCAAGCCAAAAGACTATGAACGATAAGGAGGTGTCCGCCGATGGCACGAAAATACGACTTCATCTCGGAGCTGTATAACCGAACCTGCAAAACGGTCGTTGCAACCCCCGCAAGCTGGGAAGCGTTTCTGCGCTCTGCCTGCTACAACTACCGTCTGCGCTTTGACGAGCAGCTTTTGGTACACGCACAGCGACCGGACGCCACCGCCGTTCTTCAGATCGACGACTGGAACCAAAAGTTTGGGCGATGGGTCAATCGTGGGGCGCACGGCATTGCCGTTTTTGAGGATGCCGCCCAACGCCGCCAGCGGCTTGTCCACTACTTCGATATTTCCGACACGCATCCCAGCCGCTTTTCCCGCAGAGTTCCCATTTGGCAAATGCGGGACGAATACACGGCAGAAGTGATCGACACGCTGGAAAGCACCTTTGGAGAGTTGAACGACAAGGAAACCCTTGCCGTTGCCATCGAGTCGGCGGCAAGAAACGCCGTAGAGGACAACATCCCCGACTATCTCCCCGACCTTCTTTACAGCGTGAAAGACAGCTTCCTGGACGGCGTATCCGAAGAAGAAATCACCCACATTTTCAAAACGGCGGTGCGAAATAGCGTCGCCTATATGACGATGACCCGCCTGGGCATTGAAGCCGGAGAATACTTTGAACCCGATGATCTTCGGGATGTGGTGAATTTTACGACGCCTGCCACGCTGAACGCCCTCGGCTATGCCACCAGCGATATTGCGGAGATGGGGCTTGCGGAGATTTCCCGTACCATTCTTGCCCTCGACCGTCAAAATCGCATAATTGCAGAGAAAACCAAAGCCGATTACAATGTAGGCAAAGAAAAAACCGAAAGGAGTCCTGACGATGAACGAGATCACTTACACGATGCAGGGGGATTATCTGCTCCCCGATCTGACAATGCCGGAGCAGCCGGAGCTGTCGATGGGCAGGTACGCCCGGATGCGGAAGAAGTTCCTGAAGGAGCATCACAAGGTACGCTACTACAACCTGCTGACGAGCTGCGCCCTGAACGAGCATCTGAACGACACGGAGCGCAGAGCGAACGAGATGGAACAGATGCTGACGGAGCAGATGGCAGCGTCGGAGGGCGTGACGGAGAATCTGAAAGCGACGGATATGATGAGCTGGGTTCGGAAGATGAACAGTATCTTGCCGAGCTTCTCAAGGACAAAAACAATTCCCTTTGGGCGGCGGTACTTTACGGTATCCGATACAGTGACGATCAGATCGTCACCGTGGCGCTTTCACAGGTCGGCAATGTAGGCGGCGAACCGTACTGGTCTTGGTACGGCTTCGGAAGCCGTGTGGAATGGTGTGCTTGTTTTGTAAGCTGGTGCGCCGATCAGTGCGGCTATATCGACACCGGGGTTGTGCCGAAATATGCGGGTTGCGTGAACGGCGTCCAGTGGTTCAAAGATCGAGGACAGTGGATCGACGGTTCTGCCGAGCCTGTCCCCGGAATGATTATTTTCTTTGATTGGGATAACAAGGGTTCGTCGGGTCCGCAGGACGGACAATCCGACCACACCGGTATTGTCCAAAAAGTCGAAAACGGTATCGTTTATACCGTTGAGGGAAACTCCGGTGATAGCTGTCGGGTAAACCAGTACAGCGTAGGTCACTACGAAATCCTCGGATACGGGGTACCGCAATATTAAAATAGGTGGCTATGGGCTTTATTGTCCCATAGCCACCTATTTTTCTTTTTTGTTTAGAATTTGATCCGGGATAATTGAGGTGTTCAGCAAATCACCTGGCTCAACCTTCAGCGCATCAGCAATATTAAATAGAACCTCTACGGAAAAGGGTCTGACGATATTCGGTGCTTCGATTGCGCTAAGATGCGAACGGCTCATCATCGCCTCTGCCGCAAGCTGCTCCTGCGACATACCTCGCATTTTACGAAGAACTGAAATTGTGATTCCCAGTTGAATAAATCTATCTCTATTTTTGAAGCCAATTTCTTTGCTCATTTGCTCCACCTCGAATCCATAATAATTATATGTTATTCTCTCTTGACTTTCTGTTCTCGCTGTGAAGCTATTGACTTATATATAGAGCAAAAATATAATAATAAGTGCAGATGAACAATAATATGCTCATTTGCTCTACTGTTATTCTTGGTGGTGTTTGTATGACCTGTTGTTTTATCGGGCATAGGAGAATTAAGCATAAAAAAGAGCTTGCAAGTCGATTGCGGGACAATATTTGCTATCTGCTTGAGCAGGGCGTAGCAACCTTTCTGTTTGGAGATCATTCCGAATTTAATACGCTCTGCTACGAGGTGGTTTCAGAACTAAGAGAAGTTTACCCCAAAATTCGCAGAATACACTATCGGACGGATTATCCTGATGCAGATGCTTATACGATGCAGTTCCTATTAGATGGATATGAGGACAGTATTTGCCCTGACGGAGTTGCTGCTGCCGGGAAAGCTGCTTATGTGGAACGCAATCAAGCTATGATTCAGGCAAGTGACTTTTGCGTCTTTTACTTTAATAACGAATACCTTCCGGCGAGTCGAAAAGAGTCGAAAAAAGCAATAACAAGCTATCAGCCCAAAAGCGGAACCGGGGTTGCCTTTGACTATGCAAAAGCGCACGGAAGAACAATCATTAACCTATACGAAGAAGATGAACACTGCAATTAAGCATCGAATCTATTTGGTTCGTCTTTTTTGTGACATTTATATCCGAAGTCCCGTGCTTTACAACAAACACCTTTTGAGTTATTTGCATCATTGGAGCAGCCGGAAACGGCTGCTTTTCCTTTACGCTGATGAAGGGTGATAAGGTTGTCGAGTTGGCTGAAGTAGTAGGCAATGAGTTGCTGCTCCTTCACTGCTATTGGGTAACTCACGCTTGTTTTTTGAATGTTGCTGCGGCTTAAAGAGAGCACTTTTATGCCCTGCATTAGAGGAAGAAGCTGATGGTGGTAAGCATTGGAATTGAGGTAGTAACCGAGGTACCCCAATGCCATTCTGTTCCGAGGGCGGCACACCATTGTATGTAACCCCGATACTATGGCACTCCCTTGCAAATTACCTATTTCACAGGCTTTTCCGGTCGTTTCATCTTCTGCGGTATCAGCGATAATAACATCACCATCCTGCAATAAAGCCCCATTGAAATCCTCTCGGCATCTAAGCGGGATGCGAGGAATATCATCCTTTTGAACATCCAGCACAGAGCCATACTTTATCAGCACATCACCATAATGAACATTCAGGACAGTTCCTTCATCATAACTCAGTTCGGCACGGGAAAGTGTGTTATTCGGGACAGTGCAATCAAACACTTCATCAAACTTACGCTGTTCCCAAGAGGATGTATAAAAAGGATGGATTAGTCGGACAGACAGAGAAATATCCGGGGTTGAATGCAAAAAATGCTGTCGTTGATGAAGGGTGATAAGGTTGTCGAGCTGGCGAAAAACGCTGACAATTCGGTCTT
>OGDA01000681.1_pt1 | contig 15648 bp, 12 predicted proteins | sample 1570281 | NCBI WGS metagenome assembly OGDA01 (sample SAMEA2582184, study PRJEB24529) | metagenome
CTCGCAGGCTCGTCAGACACCACCGGTCGGGCGTTCAGAAAAAGCAAGACGACACCCGACAGAGCTCCAATGGTCCCCGAACACGAACACCTCCGACTTACGTTATCACTGCATAGGAAACGAACTGTGACCTGAAAAGTATAAACTTCTATCAAACAGCTGTTTTTCTGAACCCTTACCTTCGGAATTAATTCAGTAATCGGTATTTTATAGGAATAATCCGGTCAGGTAACCCAGGTATCCGTACTGCGGTCAGAGTAGCCTACCCTTTCATTCAATGAAACTCTCCTTCTTTGCCCTGTAGTGCTGACGGAAGATGCAGGGTTTTATGGCGGAAGACCATTGGAGCAGGAACGAGGGTCCGGTTAGGTTTTCCGAACGTCCGACCGGTGGTGTCTGACGAACGTAGTGAGGAGTTCCGCCGGTCAGTGAAGGAAAGCCTTAACGGACCGTTCCAGGCGAACCGGTCTGACGGTATAAAGCCCGGAATCGGAATAGAAAGAAAAAAAATTAAACCTACTATTTTTTAGTTACAGCGGTTACAAAAGTACAATAAATACCTATTTCCTTGATAACATGAAACCAAAGTCAGCTGGAATAAACTATCTTTTTAGTTAATATTTCTTTAATTTTACGAGGAATGAAATCTTTTATGAAAAAAATGTCGATCTTGACGCAACGTAATAAAACAGGATGCATCTATATAATAAAACACGATTCGGATGAAAACAAAACCTAACTTCCAAAAAATCAGGCATTGGCTTCACATAGCCATATACATTCTTGTACTTTTGCTGTTTGCCAATTACGAGTCTCAGCGCAAACAACACCCGGAGCGTAACAAGCTTTTTGTAGATCAGCACCAACAGGCGTATGTGGAAGTCCCTTCGAATAACAGCTAAACCGGAAAGAGGGAGAACAACACTAAAAAACGCTATCTGAAAAGATAGCGTTTCGGTGCACGGGTGGAGAGGCTCGAACTCCCGACACCTGGTTTTGGAGACCAGTGCTCTACCAACTGAGCTACACCCGTATTTGATGCTGCAAAGGAAAGCAAATTTCCTGGAATCTGCAATATTCCTGTACATATTTCTTAGATTTTTTTCCGCTTCAATTTTCCCATACGCCCCGGTTTAGAAATAATATTTTGACTTACAGCTTTTCATCTTTTTCAGCAATTCCTCCACCCAATAAAATATCTTCGTGGTAAAAAGCAACAGGTTGTCCCGGAGCAACGGCCCAGGCAGGCTCACTTAAGACCACTTTCAAGCGGTCAGGGCTCAAACGTTCAGCCCGGATATTTCCCCTCGGATTTAATCCCAACCCCCGGATTTTGATTTCTACCCCGTCAGCTAACAAATCCCCAAAGTACACTGCCTCCACCTGCCCGACTGTCAGTACAGAAGTATATAACCCGGATTTGGGAGCGACAATAATACTGTTCCTCTCCACATCGATCTCCCGGACATACATAGGAACTCCGGTCCGGTCGGGAATCCCCCGTTTCTGTCCAACCGTATAATTCAAGATTCCGGCATGTACGCCCAATACCCGTCCTTTATCGTCAATAATTTCTCCACTTTCCTGTCGGAAGTCTTTTATAGGATAATCCTTTATAAAATCACGGTAATCCTTATTTTTCAGAAAACATATCCCCATGCTCTCCCGTCTCCGGGCCATCTGCTCGTATCCATTCCGGGCCGCCCACTCCTTCACTTGTTTTTTGGTATATTCACCCAAAGGGGTCAACGCTCTTCTTAAAAGCGCCTGAGGCAGGCCCCACAAAAAGTAAGACTGATCCTTCTGAGGATCGATCCCTTTCCGGATATAAAATCTTCCCTCCCGTTCGGCAATCCTGACATAATGCCCCGTTGCGATATACTCCCAACTCATCAGCCCCCTGCTGTAACAATATCCACTTTACCCGGCGGTTACAAATGCAGCAAGGACTCGGCGTAAGACCCGACCGGTAAGCTTTTACGAAAGGATCAACCACCTGCTGCCTGAATAGTTCATGTCCTTCCCGGCAGAGGAAAGGGATATTCAGTTTTTCACAACTGTCTCTCACACCGCTTAAATCATTTTTCTCCCACAATTCCAGGGTCACCCCGATCACTTCATACCCTTGCCGGCGTAACAATAAAGCGGTCACAAAACTATCGAACCCTCCGCTCATACCGACAACCACCTTTTTCATATACAGATTTTTGAACTAGAAAAATTTTCAGGCAAAAAACAAATAGGCGATCACGACCGCAGCGATAATCCCTGCTAAATCGGCAATCAGTCCACACGGAACAGCGTAACGGGTATTCCGGATCCTCACCGCCCCGAAATAAACAGCAATGATATAAAAAGTCGTATCCGTCGCCCCCTGGAAAGTACAAGCCAAACGTCCGGCAAATGAATCGGCCCCGAAAGTCTTCATGGTATCGATCATCATCCCCCGGGCACCGCTTCCACTCAGCGGTTTCATCAAAGCTGTCGGCAGCGCATCCACCCAGTCGGCATTAAAACCAAGTCCTTCTATCCCCCGGGTAATCGCAGACATCACCACTTCCATAGCCCCGGAAGCCCTGAATACCCCGATCGCCACCAAAATCGCGATCAAATAAGGAATGATCTTTACAGCAGTAGCGAATCCATCCTTAGCCCCCTCGATAAAAGCATCGTACACATTGATCCGCTTCCAGGCCGCCATCCCGATAAATACCATGATGATACCGAACAGAATGATGTTACTGGCGACATTCGAAACAACGGTTACCGCTTCTTTATCCAAGGTTGAAAAATACCAGATCACTCCCGCCATCAAAGCCGAAATTCCTCCCAAATAAGCCAGAATCACTCTATCGAACAAATTGATCTTTTGATAAATAGCGACAGCGATCAAACCGGCCAAAGTAGAAAAATAAGTGGCTAGTAAGATAGGAATAAAAATATCGGTCGGATTAGCAGCCCCCAATTGGGCCCTATATACCATGATCGACACCGGTACGATCGTCAGTCCTGAAGTATTTAATACCAGGAACATAATCTGAGCATTCGAAGCCGCATCTTTCCGGGTATTGACTTCCTGCATTTGCTGCATCGCTTTCAATCCCATCGGTGTAGCAGCATTATCCAAGCCCAGCATATTAGCAGCCAGATTCATCATAATGGACCCATGGGCAGGACTATCCTGAGGCAGCCCAGGGAAAAGACGGCGGAAAAACGGATTGATCATTCCTGACATCACCTGCACAGCCCCACCCCGTTCACCGATTTTCATGATCCCCATCCACAAGGTCAGCACTCCGGTCAGCCCCAGGGAAATCTCAAAACCGGTCTTCGACATATCGAAAGTAGAGGTCATCATAGCGCTGAATACTTCCGTATCACCTCCTATCACTAAACGAAATAAAGCGACGATAAAGGCAACGGCAAAAAAGAAAATCCAGATATAATTCAACACCATAATTCACTACACCTGATTAACGCAAAGGGAACCGATCACGACAAGTAAAAAGCAAAACTTTTTACTTGTCAGCCAGTCCCTTGCAAGCTTTAAGGGTATTTTGCAGCAAAGACACAATAGTCATCGGCCCCACTCCTCCCGGAACAGGCGTGATATAAGAACATTTAGGAGCTACTCCTTCAAAATCTACATCCCCCACCAGGCGGAAACCGGACTTCGTTTTATCCGAAGGTACCCGGTGGATTCCGACGTCTACCACTACCGCACCTTCTTTTACCATATCGGCAGTCACAAAATGAGGTTTTCCCAAAGCGACGATCAGTATATCGGCTTGTAACGTCATTTCTTTTATATTTTGCGTACGGCTATGACAGATCGTCACCGTACAATCTGCATATTTATCTTTACGTGACATCAACACCGCCATCGGAGTACCTACGATATTGCTTCTCCCGATCACCACACAATGCTTCCCTTGAGTGGGTATTTCATAACGTTTCAGCAACTCTACGATTCCCGCGGGAGTTGCAGGCAGATAGGCAGGCAAACCGGTCACCATCTTGCCGACATTGCAGGGATGAAATCCATCCACATCTTTATCGGGATCGATAGCCATCAACACTTTATGCTCAGAGATATGACGAGGCAACGGCAACTGTACGATATAACCGTCTACGTCGGCATCCTGATTCAACTTATCGACGACAGCCAACAATTGTTCTTCGGTAATATCGGCCGAATACCTCATTTCGGTGCTCTTGAAACCGACCTCCTGGCAAGCCTTTACTTTGCTGGCCACATAAGTTTCACTCGCCGGATCGTTACCTACCAGAACGGCCACCAAATGAGGCGTTTTGGCTCCGGCTGCTTTCATCCGTTTTACTTCATCTGCCAACTCTTGTTTTACCTGAGTTGCAATTTTTTTCCCATCTATTAACTCCATTTCTTCTATTCACTTTTCGTTAATCACTTACAGTCGCTCAACGTCTCATGCCGGGCATTTTCCGCATCAGTTTACCACCACCGGACAACATCTTCATCATCTTCTTCGATTCTTCGAACTGTTTCAACAGACGGTTCACGTCCTGAACGGTCGTTCCACTACCTTCGGCAATTCGCTTACGGCGTGAACCGTTTATCAGGGCCGGATCCTCCCGTTCTGCAGCAGTCATGGAATAGATAATCGCTTCAACTCCTTTAAAGGCATCGTCGTCGATATCGATATCTTTCAGTGCTTTACCGACACCGGGAATCATGGAAGCCAGATCTTTGATATTTCCCATCTTTTTGATTTGCTGGATCTGACTCAGGAAATCATTAAAATTAAACTGATTCCGGGAAATTTTCTTTTGTAATTTTTTGGCTTCTTCGGCATCGAACTGTTCCTGAGCCTTTTCTACCAGGGACACGATATCTCCCATCCCCAGAATACGGTCGGCCATACGTTCGGGATGGAAGGCGTCCAAAGCTTCGAGTTTCTCTCCGGTTCCGACATACTTGATCGGTTTGTTCACTACCGTACGGATAGAAAGAGCGGCTCCCCCCCGGGTATCTCCATCCAGTTTGGTCAGAATCACTCCGTTGAAATCCAGCCGTTCGTTAAATTCGCGGGCAGTATTCACTGCATCCTGACCGGTCATCGCATCGACCACGAACAGGGTTTCATTCGGATGAATAGCCTCTTTGATTGCAGCGATCTCGTTCATCATCTGCTCGTCGATAGCCAAACGTCCTGCCGTATCGACAATCACCACGTCATACCCCTTCGCGTTGGGTTGTTTAATGGCATCCAAAGCGATCCTTACCGGATCTTTGGTCGTCTCATCGCTATATACAGGCACCTGGATCTGTTCGCCCAATACTTTCAACTGCTCGATAGCAGCGGGACGATAAACGTCACAAGCCACCAGCAAAGGTTTCTTCCCTTTTTTATTCTTCAATAAATTGGCAAACTTACCGGAAAAGGTCGTTTTACCGGAACCTTGCAAACCGGACATCAAAATAATAGCCGGATTACCTTTTATATCTACTTCGACATTCTTGCCCCCCATCAACTCAGCCAACTCATCGTGGACAATCTTCACCATCATTTGTCCCGGTTTGACAGCCGTGAGCACATTCATACCCAAAGCTTTCTCTTTCACCCGATTGGTGAAGTCCTTCGCTATTTTATAGTTGACGTCGGCATCTAACAAGGATCGGCGCACCTCCTTCAAGGTCTCCGCTACATTCAATTCTGTGATTTTTCCCTGCCCCTTTAATATCTTGAACGACCGTTCCAGTCTTTCCGATAAATTCTCAAACATATCTTATTCGCTTTATATTTAATGATTATTTTATCTTTTCCCAATATTTTTCAACACCACAAATGTTTTATCGATCAAGGCATTATCAACCACCACCGTAAACTCGTTGGTAGAAGAGATGACTTCGGTCAGATTGATACCTTCCCAAGATAATTCTTTCATAATGGTATAATAAAAACCGGCCTGCATACTGTTCCCTTTCGGCAATTTCAGCGTCACCGAAGACAGACCGTTTTTTTTAAAGAGACACAACTCATCTTTAAAATAATCGGCGATCAATTCCTCCATCGTGTCACTGATCACAAGGTTGGTTTCGAAAACTCCCTGTACCATCGTATAAAAAATCTCATCGTTTTTCACCAGATTTTTCAATACTTCGATATGGCAATCCAATAGAGTAGGTGAATTTTTAAAAGTATAGTCACACAAACTACTCCTAAGAATAATATCCCCCATATTACTCAGCAACTTATTCAACTGCACCTGCTCCCGCACCTGCAAATAAGGCGCCAACCGATTCAAGGCCATCACAATAGCCCCGGTATTCACTCCCTTCTGCAACGCTCTCTCCACATCGGGCTGCAATTGCCGGGCAAGCGAAGAAACATTGATAATGCCCGCCGCTAAAGACTCCGACAGATAAGGCCGGTGTTTTACGATATCTTCTACAACATGAGAAATACTGACCATATAAAGTACATTTAAAAGATGAGCTGTTTAATTTTCAACAAAAATAGTATATTCTGAGCATTTAACCACCGATTTTTCTATTTTTTTCATAAGAAACAAAAGAAATGAATACAACCAGACAAACGCATAAAAATAACCGATAAAATAGAAAAACCAAAAAATCCGGCAGGATCACTCCTACCGGATTCACACAACATAAATTTGAAACTACACTTATCAACGCATCATTCTGCAATTGTACAAGGAAGTGACACGTTTGCCTTCATATCCTTTAAAAGATACCCGGATTTTATCTTTTCCCTCGGTAAATTTAGCAGGGATTACAATCGTATTTTCAACGAAGTTTCCATCTTCACCTTTAGGAGAGAACAATTCCAGACGTACACCATCGATCAGGATTTCGAAGGTATCACGGCCACAATCCCCACCCCAGAAAGTCATCATCATCTTCATGGATTCCGTCCCGGATACTTTCATATCGAAATCAAAATATCCGGTCGGATAAGCATACCGGTATTTTTTACCCCTGAAATCTCCGATACGGCTTTCCCCGGCACTCAGGTTATGATCCCGTTCGGGCTGCATTTCTCCCAGCACGATATAATCGACAGTCACCTTATTCAACTCTTCGATCCGCAATCTTTCTGCTTCGTATTCCGCCTGTTTTTGTTTCCATTCCCCGGGTGAGAATACATCCCAATACACCGTATAATACTGATCGTAGGTATTGTAAAAAGGAATCAACGTCACCTCTTTCGGATAACCCAAACCTTCGGTTTCAAAAGTCAGCGGTTTACCGTTTACCGGGTGGATATACTTACATACCTGTTTGTCGGGTGAAACAAAAACCGGTACACCCCGGATCGGTTCTATCTCTTTCTCACCCAATGCACCTGCCAGTAAAGTCGGTCCGTAGAACACAGCCCGCCGGTCGGCATTATCCGGCATTTCTTTCGTATAAAGATTCATCGGTATATTCAATTCGATCCGGTCGCCTGCTTTCCATTTTCGTTCCAGCGTAACGAAAGATCCCGGTTTAGAAGTTATTTTTTGCTTTGTACCGTTTACTTTCACCACGATCCCTTCTCCGGCCCATACCGGATAACGCAGATTCAAAGCCATAGGCTGACGTTCCCCCTCGACCACTTTCAACGTCACCCGTCCATTCTCCGGATAAGCGGTTTCCAGCCTCACTTTCAATCCCTTCTCTTTCCAGGTCAATACCGAGGGTATATAAAGATTGACAAACAGAGAACGGTCGTCGCTACCGTGACTGTAAATCGCCCCCCCGTACTTGGAATGATTTTCAAAACCACTTCCCATACAACAAGTGAATGAATTGTATTTATCGCAAAAATCTTTCCGGGTTCCCATCGCCAGCGGCACAAAATAACAGGTCATTCCCGTTTCGGAATGCTGAGAAGCCAGGATGTGATTATACAATGCTTTCTCGTAAAAGTCGAGATACTTCGGATCTCCGGTCCATTCATACAGATGCCGGCTCAATTTCAGCATATTATAAGTATTACACGTCTCACAGGTAGAATGCGTCAGGCGATCGTTCAGTTTATCGGGTGTCGAAAGATATTCTCCCGAGCTATTTCCCCCGTTAGCATAACTATGATGATTTACCATCGTTGTCCAGAAAAATTCGGCAATCCGTTCATCTTTTAGGTTTCCGGTCAACTCATACTGACGTGCACTACCGATGATCTTCGGTATCTGGGTATTCGAATGCAATCCGGGCAGGATATCTTTCCCTTCTGCCAACGGTTCCATCAATCGTCTGTGGTAAAATCGATATGAAGCGTCCAGGTATTTTTTATCTCCGGTCAGAGCATACACCTGTGCCAATGCTTCGTTCATACCACCGAACTCACAATTCAGCATCGTCTGTACCTGTTCGTCCGTCAGTCCGGCAAGTACATCCACCAGATAATCGGCCAAATTCACCAGTACTTTTTTAGCAGTCTTGTTCCCAGCTAACAGATAAGCATCATTGAGTCCCATCATGGTTTTATGTTCGTTGTACCAGGGGACCCACAAGCCGTTCAAATCGAATCCGGCCGAACGGATAATCCCCTTTTTCACCTGTTTGAATACCCGGTCTCCCCCCGGCATGCCACCGATAAAACCGTTCACAAAATATTGCTGGCAACTATCCAGTTCGTGCACGATATAATCCACCCGTTGTTTGAAGCGTTCGTCTCCGGTAGAGGCATACTGTTGTGCCACAGCCGAAAGATAATGGATGAGGTATCGCACTGATTCGCGCACAGACTCCCAGCTTCCATAAGATTCTCCTTTCGGCTCGAGGCCTGCATTCTTCAGGAAATTCGATAACAAACGGTCCATATCCATTTCCAGCATCCATGCCGCATTCCGGTCCATAGCATTCTTAAAAGGGCTATCCAGCAAACGGACATCCTTCAAACCGAAATACTTCACCTTCGCCGGCACCACATTCCCGACAGCCAAGGCCGTGCAATGCTCACAGGCTCGGCCTACCGACACAACCCCTATAACCAGTAACAATCCTATTATTAATTTTCTCATAACTTCCATTATTTTCAAATTCTACCTTTGCCCCCCTTTACTCTGTTCCGAGTACAATCACATTCGCACTAAAAGGGCCTACTTTCACCTGTTTGGTATTTTTCAAACTTTTTTCCGACACTTTCACCACACTTTCCTGTCCCGGTGTATTATAAGCCATATCGTCGGGTCCGGTAAGGGTATAAATCGTCGCCACTCCGTTCAACCGGCATGTTTTTGCCTGATACTCAAACTGTCCACCCAGTATATCCAGCTCGAAAGTCACTTCTTCCCAGCCCGGATTTATAACAGATAAAGTCAATGCCTGATCGGAAGACCGGATAGCGGCAGCGACATCCAGGGGACGTAACTCTCCGTCCACTTTCACCGGAACGGTACCGAATTGTTCGCGATATAATTTCAACACCTCGCCGGTCGAAGCATAACAAGCATCCGTCGTCGTCGCTTTGATACAACCGATGACATTCACCGTTTGTGCATAATTGGCCATAAATACCATATCGCTTTGACGGAGGAACTCATTCAGTCCGGCAGCAATCCCCAAAGCATCCCGTAAGAAATAACGGGTACCCAATTCGCCATAGATATGAGGGCCGTACCAATAATTCCATTCGTCCATACAAATACGGATATCTTTACCTTCCAAAGCGGGAATATCTCTCCGGTACCTCCGGTGTGCCTCGGCTATCCGGCGAATATTACGGGGAATTTGCAATACGTGTGTCATCAGTCCTCCGCCATGCCAGTCCTGACAATAAAAATGTTCGCTCACCAAATCCATCCGGTCGGCACAATTAGCCAAAATCATTTCGTCCCACCGGCCCACTTCTCCGACAGCGATCAGGTGGATAGAAGAATCTACTTTCCACATCGCATCTGCAAAACTGTTATGTTTTTTCACAAAAGCCTCCGTACTCATAAAACCGAGTTGCCAATCCCCGAACATTTCATTCCCGACGGACCACCATTTCACCTTCCAGGGTTTTGCCTGTCCGTTTTGTTTCCGCCATTTACCCATCGGTGTATCCTCTGTACCGTTACAATATTCCACCTCATCGGCAGCTTCTTTTACCCCTCCCAAACCGGCATTTACAGCAATATAAGGCTCGGTATCCAACAATTCACACAATCGCATAAACTCATGGATCCCGACATCGTTCGATTCCACTCCTGTCCAGGCCGGATTTCTCCGGGGAGGCCGTTTATCCCGTTCACCGATCCCGTCATGCCAATCATAACCACTGACGAAATTACCTCCCGGCCAACGATATACCGGAGCTTTCAATCCTCTCAGCAAAGCCAGCACATCCGCCCGGAAGCCGTCGATATGATCATCCGGCATCAAAGAAGCCGTACCGATCCATAATCGTCCTTCTTTTTGCGGACAGATCGAAAAAGTAGCATCCTTTACTTTATGATCGAAAGCTGAAAAATGCACCGGATATTTACGATAAGTAGTCCCGACCTCCAAGGATAATTCCTGAGTAAACGAACCGTAATTCAACATCACTTTTACCGGCATTTCGCGATCGGCTTTCATTACAATATATCCCGAACAGGAAATACCGGGCCGTAATCCCAGTTGCGTCTGTTTCAGCGCGATCCGTTTACCGTCGGATTTCAACACCGGAGTATGCCGTCCTGTATAGGGAGCTGTCTCGTCCATATACAAACCTTTTTCCGCTTTATCCGTGCCCGCAATCTGCCAGGGAGAACCTTTTTGTCCCGGAGCATACCAGAATTTCCGGTCCATCAACATTTCGGCCCAGATACCTCCATAAATACAATGCCCCATATGTTCTATAAATTGCCCATAAATATAAGGAGACATCTCCGCCTTTTGCTCTGCCGGATCAACTTTTATACTGGTTTCGATGACCTCCGTACCCAGACATTCGAACGAAAGATCGTCAAACCATACTTTCCCTTTTGCTTTTCCTTCTGTTCCCAGCAAACATGATACGATGACACAATCGTTCGCTCCGGTCTCAAAATCACAACTGACCAAAGTCCAGTCTTGCGTACCGGTAAAATCAGGCAATTGTACCTCGACTCCCTGCAAGCGGAATCCGGCTCCCCCTTGCGGTTCGGCCACTACATTTTCACATTTGATCCACCCTTTGAAGCGATATTTCGACCACGGTTTGAGATTCACCCGGTTATTCCAGTATCCATTAGCCAAACCGTCGGCTGAAATACATAAACTCCGGGTACCGTCATGAGCCGTTGCATCATAGAAGTGCAAAACTTCTTTACTGGCAGGAGGAGCCTGCCAATAGAGCACTTCTGAAGAAACGACCTCTTCGGCAGAACCGTTCTTTATTTCTCCCCACTGTCCACCGGTCAAAGGTTGACGCTCTTTTGGGACAGAACATGCACAAAGCACCGCTATCCCGAATAAAACGATATTATTCTTCTTCATTTTCGATATTTATTGATGTATTTATGACAACTAATCTGCTCGTTCGTAGCCGGGAAAAACTCGCTCAAAATATCGTACAAACCGCGGTCATATGCCTTCAATTCCTTGCGGGTATTCACCTGGTTATGCTTTCCGTCCGGCTTAGGAACTTCAGCATTCACATTAAACCAATCCTGTACTCCTTCGGCCCAATACTCTTCGATATTGGTCGCGGCATAGGTATCTTTCCACTTTCCGGCAGCCAAAGCGGCATCATAAGCTTTTTTCAGACGTTCGATTAAATCAGTCGAAAGTTTATAAAGTCCATAAAGTTTATAAAGTTCCTGGACCCTGAGGCCGCTTGGTTAATTAACAATTATCAAATGACATTTGACAATATATCTCCAAACCTATGGTTTCTTTTTTATTTGTCTGATAATCAATGATTATATTTTTATTCTAATTCTCATTTTTCTTTTCTTATTTTTTTCTAATGGAAACGAAACTTTCAGGTAATTGTCAATTGTCGATTATCGTCTGTCAATTATTCTTTTGGTAGAAATCCGCCAAAAGAATCGAACGTTTATCTTTGATTACCCACTTGATCATTATCATCTATTTAATAAATAGTATAGAGAACGACGGTTTTGTTTTTAAATTTCTTTTACAAATGTGGCGGATATTTCGGAACATCTATAGCACAAACATCCGAAAAAATGAAAATATTGTACTTTTCGACAGATTTTCAGTTACTATTTTAACAAAAATATAACAAATCTACTGTACAATTTTTCCATAAGTGTCTTAAATACAACTATAAAACAAAAAGTAGAATTATTCTGTTACTAATTCGTCTCCGGTAATGGGAATTATCGACCCGGTCGCTTCTGTTGATCACCAAACACGAACACCAGAGACTCACGTTATCACTTTATGGAAAACGCACTGTGACCTAAAAAACATAAACTCCTACGAAACAGATGTTTTCTGCCTCCTTACATTAGGAATCAATTTAGAAATCAGTATTTTGTAGAAACAATCCGATCAAGTAACCCGGGTATCCGTACTCCGGTCAGGCTTACCTGTCCTTTCTTCTAAATGATGTCCGGTAGGGCAGACATAAGGGGATAAAAAAAGTCCCACAAATCGTTGAATTTGTGGGACTTGGCCGTTCATTGTCCGGTTTTGTCCGGTTAGTTCAGCGGAGAGACAGGGTTTTGAACCTATAACTCTAACCGCTTATATTTCAGCTACTTTGCTTTCAAAATTTCAAATAGGTAACGAAACAGTAACGATTTTCAGATGTTGGGCTTGTCCAACTTTGACCGCTGTTTGTCTGCCTAACTTTCGGGTTCAAAGATACGGCTTTCTTTTGAAACTCGCAAATATCTGATAATAAATATTTTTGGGTTAGTGCAAGGTGCAAGCTATATATATAAATATATACTTGCACCTTGCACTAAAAAAAAGCACTGGGGTACAAATGGTTAAAACAAAATCCGTATCTTCGTAACCGATTAAAAACAAACGTGTATGATAATAACTAACCGTGAAGAAGTAATAGATAAAGCGTTCGGCGTATTTGTCAGGATGAACTACGAGAAAGCAAGCATCATCACGCTTGCCAAAGCCTGCGGAGTGACAAAAACGGGCATCGTTTATTATTTTCCGCACAAGCTGGATTTATTCATGGCTGTGGCAGACAAATACGTGCTAAAAATGCACGAACCGGGAAACAAGTTTGCCGCTCCTGCCGATACGTTGGAGAAGTTCATCGGGCAATACGTGGCGGGGGTAGCCGCTTCCATGAAAAGGATTGTTGAACTGATTGGCGATAATAGCAGCCCGCATGATTGTAGTCCTAACTTCTACTACTTTCATTTCCTGTCACAAGTGCGCATGTACTATCCGGGTATCAGGCAGAAAATTGAGAAAATCTACCGACAAGACTATGACCTATGGGAGAAAGTCATACAGAAGGCAAAAGAAAGCGGGGAAATCAGGAGCAACACGGACGTGAAGAAAACGGCTATCTTGTTCCGGCAAATGTTTTTAGGACTGTCATACGAACAAGCATTTCTGAACGGTCTGAACGTGGACGAACTGGCAGAAAACTTTCGCTATATCTATTCGCTGCTTAAAGCCTGATACAGTTTTGTTTTTTTAACTTCTATTATTTTTGAACGTATGTTCAAAATGTGGCGTTTTTGTTTTATCTTTGGAGCATGAAGCAAAATTCAGCGACATGGATAAGGTTCAGAAACAAAGAGGAAGCATCGTGCTACACAAAGAAACAAGGGACGGTGCAGACTACATACGGATAGAATATGCGAACAGTCAGGCTGTAACCCAACTGCTCGCCCAAGACACGGGTATGGAAATGGCTGGCAACGGCTCTGCATACATGGCATCAGCCGCTTTCAGCCTGCCGGATTTCTACGACCGCTATTCGCCCCACGCCTATATTGATTACAGCCGGGTTTACGTGCGGCATCCCAAACCTAAAAGGGAATACACACTGCCGAAAGGCTACCTCGAACTGCTGGAACAGAAGCGTTACAGCCCCTCGACCGTCAAAACATACCGTGCCTATTTCAGCGACTTCATGGAATATCACAAGGGACGGAACATCGACCGCCTGAAAGTGCCGGACATCAACAAGTACATACTCTATCTTGTGAACGAGAAGAAAATCTCGGTGTCGCAACAGAATATGCGCATCAATGCTATCAAGTTCTATTACGAACAGGTGAAAGGCGGCAAACGGCAATACTACGGCGGTATCACCCGTGCCAAAGAGTACAAGAGCCTGCCCGAAGTGTTGAGCAAGAATGAAATTAAGCGCATCCTTGCACAAATTTCCAACATCAAGCATCACTGCATGATTTCGTTGGTTTACTCTGCCGGACTTAGAAGAAGCGAATTGCTTAACCTGACCCCGCAGGACATCAACAGTGAAACAATGTCGGTTCGCATTATGGGCAAGGGGAAGAAATGCCGTTATTCGCTCCTTTCACCCAAGTTGCTGGAAGAACTACGGCACTACTTCCGGGAATATCGCCCACAAAAATGGTTGTTTGAGGGCGAAACACCCGGAGAGCAATATTCGGCAAGTGCATTGGTGAAAGTGCTGAAAGAAGCCGCACATCGTGCAGGCATCAAACACCGTGTACACGTACACATGCTGCGCCACTCCTTTGCCACACACTTGCTGGAACAGGGAACAGACCTGCACACGATACAGGAATTGCTGGGACACAACGACATCAAGACCACAACCATTTATCTTCATGTGTCAAGTGCCCATAAAGCAAAAATCCCTAATCCTCTTGATACACTGGATAATTCGTGAGGTGCAGTTATAGAAGTGTAGGAACGACACCATAAGGTGCGGTTATAAATAAATTATCAATAAAAAGGTGAGTATGCGAATAGATGATTCTGAAACGAATAAATGCAAGAAAAAACTAATGCTTGAACCCAAAGAGTTTGAGCAAAGTATAGAATATGCCCTTGCAAATGATTGTGACGGGTTACAGATTGACACATGGAATATTGATGATAATTCAGTAATGGATTTCAAACTTTTTGAGAAAGTCGCAAACCAAATTGTATGCTTATCTATTACGAATATCAATACTACGAATGTAGCCAACTTTGAATATATCTACTCCCTTAAAAGATTAGAAACATTCTATTGTCAACAAGTGAATCTACATATAGACTTCGCTCGTTTTTCATCACTCCGAAATATTGGGATTTTTTATAATAAAAACTTCCTAAATTTGGATAAGTTGGAACAATTAGAAAGTGCGGTTATTAGTAAATTGACCGAAAAAGATATGTCATTGTTTTCTAACTGGAAATCCATAAAAACATTACATATCTATCAATCGCAAATAGTATGTTTGAAAGGCATAGAAGATTTAATTCAAATAGATACATTAGTTTTAGCACACAACAGAAAACTAATTGACATTAGTAGTATCAACCATTTAGATTATATCGGAGAGGTTTCATTTGAGAAGAATAGTAAGCTACATGATTATTCTGTGCTGGCATACAATCAAAATATTCACAATCTTTTCATTTCTGATTTGGACGATTTGGAATTTATTCAAGGTATGAAATCCTTATCATCATTCAGATTTTGGAATTGTAAAAACGGCGACTTATCTCCCTTGTTAGAAAATCCCATATTCAAGGATGTGTACTTCACGCCTAATAAGAAGCATTAT
>OGDA01000688.1_pt1 | contig 15521 bp, 15 predicted proteins | sample 1570281 | NCBI WGS metagenome assembly OGDA01 (sample SAMEA2582184, study PRJEB24529) | metagenome
AGCTACTTGACCCAGAAAAAAGGAGTGCTCACTGATGAAGAGGAAAACATCCTCGCTAAAACTCCACTCATATTTGGTTGTGATGTGTGCCAAGAGGTGTGTCCTCACAATAAAGATATTCCAACTACGCCTATCCCTGAATTTCAACAGATTGAGCCGTATGTCAATATAGACGAACTAGAAGCACTAACAAACAAAGAATTCAAAGCAAAATATGGCCATCGAGCCTTCTCGTGGCGAGGTAAAAAAATACTAATGAGAAATCAAGAGATTATAGATAGAAAAAATAAACTATAATTATTACACGATATGCTGCTAATGGTCACACAAGCAGATTATCATTAATACTCACATAAGCAAACTGTTACTAATAGGCACATAAGTAGAAGAATCTATAATTACATAAAACTAAAAAAGACGACCTCTGGTCGTCTCTTTTAGTAATTATTTAATTTCGTAATAGTTCAACTCATCCAAACTCTTACCAAGAGCAGGGATATATAATTCAATAAACATATCTACCTCAGGCATATTTAGCGTTTTCAACTTAGCTAAGATAGAGTCATGTGCCTCTTTAAACTCATCATTCCCTGCCTTGAGCTCTTTGACGCATTTCATATAGGCTGAAATTGTATCGGCAGCCTTAACGAGAGGCCATTCTGGACTAGTCTCTGCATCAACAAGTATAGGCTTATAAACAGATTGTAACCGGTCTGGCAAGGTTGATAGCATTTTTTCTTGCGCCAAAGTTTCAACCTCACCATACAGTTCACGCAACTTTGGATCAAAATACTTGATTGGTGTCGGCATATCTCCTGTAAAGATTTCACTCACCTCATGATACATGGCTATGACAGCTACCTTATTAATATCTACATTTCCACCGAAGTATTCATTTTTTATAGCTCCCAAATTGTGGGCTACCATAGCCACTTCAAGGCTATGTTCTTGAATATTTTCTATTTCCGTATTTCGCATGAGGCTCCATCGATTGATAAAGCGCATGCGTTTTAAAAATGCAAAAAATGAACTCATATATCCCCCATTACACAATAGGTCCTTAAATTACCCCACGGAGTTTAAAGCCATAATCAAGGAATTGCACCGCTTCATCCCAACGGTTATCATCGTTTAACATGACTACAATCATAGTATGACCCTTACGTGTGGCAGACGCAATCAAACATTCTCCTGCTGCATTTGTAAAACCTGTTTTCAAACCATTTGCGCCAGGATATTTGTTGCGAATGAAGTGGTTTGTAGTACGAATTGTTTCTGGTGCACGGTTTTGGTACGGCACCTTGTAGTAATCATTGGCAACCTTGTCACGGAACATTTGGTATTTCATACCGTACGCGGCAATCATCGCTAAATCACGAGCCGTAGAATGGTGACCCTTTTGTGTTAATCCATGAGGATTCAAGAACACACTATTCTTTGCCCCCGCTTTTGCAGCAATGCGAGTCATATCTTTAGCAAATTTATCCACAGAACCACTTACATTTTCGGCTACTACAACGGCCGCATCATTACCACTAGCAACCATCATACCTTCAAGAACACCTTCCAATGTAATCTGATCGCCTACGCGAACCCCAAGGTTTGATTCTTCCATGCTCGTTGCATAGCTACTTATAGTAGCTAATTCATCAAGCTGTGTGCCCTTTAATTCTAAGGCAGTTAACAAGGTGACCATTTTTGTAGTACTAGCTGGATGCATCCACTTATCTGGGTTCTTTGCAAATAAAATTTCTTTTGTATCTGCATCAATGAGGACTACGGCCTCACCAACAGTAGAAGGAGGTGCAATGTATGCAGCTTGAGCAACACTAGCACCTATAAATATGATCCCTATAAAAGTTATGGCCAATACCAATTTCTTATAAAACATATGAATATTCGTCGTTAAAAGTGTCATCACTCTCGTTCTACCTTCCAGTATCTTAACTTTCAAGACTATCATCTAGTGCTACATTTGTAGTAGTTGCTTTCTTTTTTGTCCCTTTAATTTCACCTGTCGATGTATCTACATTTTGAATATATACTACACGTTGAGGATATGGAATATCGATACCATATTTATCAAAGGCATCTTTTACATCAGACATAATGCTATATTGAACATCGAGAAAATCATTCGACTTAACACGAGCATAAGCGGCGATTCTTACAGAATTATCTCCAAATTCAGAAATACCTATTTCCATATTCTTCGGATTAAGGACACGTTTATCTGCTGCAAAAATATTTTTTAAGATTTTTATTGCCTCATGATGATCATTATTATAACCAATGTCAAACGTAAATGGGATAACCCGTTCTGTAGTATAAACAATGTTAGTTACAGCTTGTGATGTAAGAAGAGAGTTAGGTATGTATACATTCTTTTGATCTTTTGTAGTAATAACTGTATACATAAATTGAATTGATTTAACACTGCCGACTACATCACCTACCTGAATAACGTGACCCGCTCTAAAAGGTTTGAAGATAAGAATCAATAAACCAGATGCTAAGTTAGAAAGGTTATTCTGTAAGGCGAGACCAATACCTAAACCAAACGCACCAAAAGCAGCTATAAAGGATGTTGTAGGAATACCGATTTGGTTTAAGCAAATCAATACTAACCCTACTAGCAAGGCATAATTAATAATTTGAGTGATAAAGCTCATTGCTGCTGAGTCATAGGAAGCTTTTGTCATAATGCGAACGGCAAAAGCTTTTACCCATTTAATAGCATATCGCCCAATCCAAAATAAAATTAATGCTAATAAGATATTTCCAGCTTGTGCAAAAAACCAGTCCCTTATTTGAATTAATATATTAGCGTCTTTAAAAAGAAATTCAGAAACAGCACTTAAGAAATTAGCCATAGTAACCATCCATAATATAAATCTATACAATCACAAATATCTATCACAACATAATAGCAATATAATAACGGTAAATATATATGCTATAATTTTACATATGCATTTGCAATACGATAATAAAGATATTATATCGTTATATTCCATATATAACAATCATAAAACTAGGGAGACTTACATGTTCAAAAATCTATACGAAGCACCCCAAGAGCTCGCTACTGGAGGCTATGTAACTAGAGAGTTACACTCCGTTACGGTACACTTTGACGATATCCACTATTCTCTTTCGAGCGGACAATTAAATGGTGGCTATCACCATACGCTAGCGGTACGCAACCAACAGCTAACATATCAAATCGAAACAGAAAAAGATTTACCCGGTGGCTCTGTAGCCGATTATTTGGCTCAAGAATTTGAACATATTGATACTCCTGTTCATTTTAGTACAGCACTTCTCACGTCTGCCACAATGCATCTACACGCCTATGCCAAAGTCGAAGAACATGATACTATTGTGGAAACTATCGTGACTGCAGGCTATGAAAAAACGGCACATCGCGCAGGTACAGGCTATTGTTACGAAGAGCGTGATGGAGACTTCATAGTGCCAGGCACAATTAATATTCTCGTATTTACAAATAAAGCTTTAACAGATAGCGCTATGGTAAAAGCTATTATGACGATTACCGAGGCAAAAACCGCAGCCCTACAAGATTGGAATGTTGAAAGCGTACGACTCCATCCGTTTATTAATGAAGACATTCCTGACGCAATTACGAAAGAACGCAAAACATCTGCCACAGGTACCTCTACAGATGGTATCATTCTCACCATCGATACAAATGGAGATATCTTAACAGATGCTGGTTCCTTCTCATTATTTGGAGACACCTTAGCCAAGGCTGTCTATGTAGGCGTACAAAGAGCACTAGAAAATGCTATCGGCGCTGAATAGACCTATCATGTGATATCCAAAAACATCTAGAATGATACCCCAAAAAATTATCATTCAACACCCAATCATATACGAAAAATATAATACAAATGAAAAACCGCACATCCTAGGCGATCGGAATGTGCGGTTTATTGCATATAAAACTGTTACATGTAGTATAATTCTTGAAAATGAATATCAAATTAAAATTTGAGATATTTTCTCAAATTTTTCAAATTAATTATTAGATTCAAAGAATTATTATGTTTCATATGTTCCATGAGTATTATGTGCCTTTAATATTCATGGAAAAATTGTTGTAACTTTTTAAGATTTTTAGTTTTTGTAAGCCCTAGCATCAATAGAATACGAGCTTTTTGTGGACTTAAAGTATCACATACGAGATAGTTTGCCAGTGCATCTTGTGGCACTGCAGATACCATGCCACTACCAGTACGAGAAGCACGTACCGTTGGAAATTTTGCATTCTGTGTAATCTGACGTACATTTTGTGGAATTGTACCATGACCAAGCCCTGTTAAGATCAAACCGTCAGGATTTGTAGCAACTACACTCATAGGCACCATATCATCCATACCACCGTAGCAAGTCATTATAACTACACGAGGCAACTCAGCTAATTTACTCACATCAAATACAGAGTCTTGCGTATGGCGTCGAGTAGACGCTTTATAATAGTGGGCAATACCATCTTGTACAATACCAAGATGCCCCACTAATGGACTATCAAAAGTCGCTACATTAGTAGTGTTGCATTTAGATACATCCCTTGCCCCATCAATGTAGCCATTTAATACGACTACCACACCTTTACCTACAGACGATGGCGTTCTCGCTACTTGGATTGCTTGCAATAAATTAATTGGCCCGTCTGCACTAATAGCACCAGCAGGTCTCATAGATCCAGTAATAACAATTGGCTTGTCTGTATGAACTGTCAGATTCAGAAAATATGCTGTCTCCTCCATGCTATCTGTGCCGTGAGTAATGACAACACCACCGATATCATCTCGATTAACCAATTTTTGCACCAACTTAGAAAGTTCTAACCAGTGATTTACGGTAATATCGGAGCTTTCAATATTACTAAACTGAGTATAAGTATAAGGACCATACGGTTTTGTGCCAGGTACAGAGGCTAAGATTTCGTCAAGGCCTAATACCCCTGCCGTATAGCCCGTTAAATCCGTATTTGAAGCACCTTTTCCAGCAATAGTTCCTCCAGTACCAATCAAAGCGATTTTTGTCTCCATATTGCCTCCACTATAAATCAAGATTTTCACCCTATCAATTAAAGGTTTGGGTCAAATGACGGCATCAACTCTAATTTATGCTTATTAATTCGATTCAGATGGTCGATTCGCTCTTTTGTTGCTTGATCTTCAATTTCCCCAGTTCTAATATAATGATCCAATACAGCATAGGTAAATCCTAATTTATCCTCATCGGACTGACCGCTGAGACCATCACTTGGCACCTTATCAACTAGGTGCAATGGAATATCAAGAAGTTTTCCTATTTGACGAACTTCTTCTACTACGAGTTGTGCGAGAGGGCTAAAATCACCTGCACTATCTCCGTATTTTGTAGAGTATCCTACGTAGTCTTCAGATCCATTACAAGTATTTGCTACACGAGCACCATTTGGTAAATTTTGTCCTACTGCATAGAGAGTTGCCATCCGGAGACGAGGCGGGGTATTAATGGCAGCATCTTTAGATAAATCGGTTCTCCCCGTTACAACATCATACCCCTTAGCCTGAACGATAGCATGAGTTAGCGCCTCATAGGCAGCACCAATATTGACCGTCATGTGCGGAATTCCTAAATGATTTACCACTGCCTGAGCATCATCAATATCCGATTGCACTCCATTTGGCATAAGAACACCAACTACGCGATCTGCACCGAGAGCTTCTTTGCAAAGAGCTGCCACGATAGTCGAGTCCTTACCACCTGAAATACCAACTACAGCACTACAGTTAGGACCATTTTTACCAAAATAATCTCGAATCCATTGAATGAGGGCATCCTTTGTAGCTTGTGGATTTTCTAACATAGGCCCTCCTACTTTTTCCGATAAATACGGTTCAATAAATCCATCTTCAATTGATAGTAGCTAGGACTCATATCAAGATAGTGACGATGTGGATTTTCAAAGCGTTGCTCTTCAGGCCAAATTTCATTAGCTAATTGATCTTGCACATATGCTCGAATTTCCTCTAGTGTTGGTAAGTCCACAACTAATTTACCATCCTTGATAATAAGCTGCTTCATCTCTTTAAAAGTACAATTTTCAAAATATAATTCACGCCAAGGTTGCTCAGGATCGATATAACGATATGGTTCCTCTGTATCAGGTACCTCTCTCAACAATGTTAATAGATCTGCAATCGCACGACCTTTATCATTATAAACACGATATACCTTTTTAAGACCTGGATTAGTAATTTTCTCTACACTTTCAGAAATCTTGATACGAGGTTCCCACATACCATCTTTCTCGATGCTAGCAATTTTATATACCGCACCAAATACGGGGTCACTCTTAGAAGTAATGAGGCGTTCCCCTACACCAAAGATATCAATAGGCCCACCTTGTATTAGCAAAGATGTAATTGTATACTCGTCTAGGCTATTTGATGCCATGATTTTACAATCCTCTAAACCTGCATCATCTAGCATGCGCCGTGCTTTTTTAGCCAAATACGCAAGGTCACCAGAATCTAGGCGAATTCCTTTTAAGCGTTTCCCCATTGGCTCCAATACATCCTTTGCTACCTTAATAGCATTGGGCACGCCAGAGTTTAACACATCATAGGTATCAACAAGGAATACTGCATTATTTGGATACACTTCGGCATAGGCTTTGAAAGCATCGTATTCAGAACCATAGTACATAACCCAGCTATGTGCCATGGTCCCGCTAACAGGAATACCAAATTGTTGCCCTGCCAAAACGGTTGCAGTGGACTGAACACCACCAATATAAGCGGCTCTTGCACCATATACAGCAGCGTCTACATTATGTGCACGACGAGCACCAAAGTCAGCCACAATACGCCCATCCGCAGCGCGAACGATGCGATTAGCTTTTGTAGCGATAAGAGATTGATGGTTCATCATAGTAAGTACTGCAGTTTCTATGATTTGTGCATCTATGAGAGGCGCCACAATTGTAATTACAGGTTCATTAGGATAGATGATAGAACCTTCTGGGAAGGCATATACATCACCGGTGAAAGAGAAATCTTCTAGATATTCTAAAAATTCTTCACTAAAAATACCCTGACTCCGTAAATAAGAGATATCACTTTCATCAAAGTGTAAATTTAAAATGTACTCAACGATTTGTTCGAGACCACCAAAAATAGCAAAACCGCCCTTGTCTGGATTACGTCTAAAGAAAACATCAAATGCGACGCGATCCACATTTTTTAATTTTGTAAAGTAGCCATGTGCCATAGTCATCTCATAAAAATCCATAAGCATGCTAATATTGCGGCTTTCATGTTGCATTAGTTCACCAACCTTCTAAGATCTATAGAAATTTAGTTAATTGTTATTCGTTATTCGTATACCCTCATTATACAATATTATTCCTATATAGCTAGCACCTAGCATAAGCTATCCTAATAATCCTTATTGTGATATAACTATATATATACAATAATAATTTATATAGTTCGTATGTATGAAAGAACTTACTATAGGTTGTAAAACAAGCGACCATTACGATAAAGTATTTCATTTTATATTGTTTTAAAAGCTTTCAATAATACATACATGTCTATTTTACATGAGAATGAAAGGTACCATTATGGAAACAATCGTTCAAGCAAAACGCGTATTAGAAATTTTTAAAGAAATGAGCCAAATCCCTCGTGAGTCCGGCAATGAAAAAGGCATCAGCGATTACATCGTGAACTTTGCTAAAAATTTAGGTCTTGAAGTTCATCAAGACGAAATCTTTAATGTAGTTATCAAAAAAGCTGCATCTCCAGGTTATGAAAACCGTCCATCCATCATTTTACAAGGCCATATTGATATGGTTTGTGTTAAAGACCATGACTCTAACCACGACTTCTCTAAAGATCCAATTGCCAATATCATCGAAGGCGAATGGATGCACGCAGACCATACAACATTAGGTGCCGATAATGGCATGGGTGCTGCTATGATGCTTGCTCTCCTTGAAGATGAAAGCCAACAACATGGACCAATGCAATTATTATTCACTACCAACGAAGAAACTGGTATGGATGGTGCCTTTGCCATTAAAGAAGGTCAAGTAACTGGTGACTACTTACTCAACCTGGATACAGAGGTAGAACATGACTTCACCGTTAGTTGTGCTGGCGGTTGCCACGTACATGTAAAAATTCCATTGTTACGCGATAACAATCAACCAGGCTATGATGCGGGCTTATCCATTACAGTAACCGGCCTCAAAGGGGGGCACTCTGGCATCGAAATCAACGAGCAACGAGCCAATGCAAACCAAGTGCTAACCCGTGTACTCTATGATATTCAACAACAATATCCTATTAGCTTAGCGTCTTTTGAAGGTGGCGTAAAACATAATGCAATCCCGTCTAAGGCAGTAGCTGTACTATCCGTACGCTCTGAAGATGTGGCAGCCATTAAAACATTGCTCGCATACCAAGAAAAACAATACCAACACGAATATAGCGTACAGGATCCAGGCCTTACATTTGTAGTTGAAGATGTTCCTACTCCTGAAATAGTATATGCAGAAGACACAACAGAAGCACTTATTACATATATCTATCTTGCACAAGATGGGGTTCATTCTGTAAGTAAGTCTATCCCAAACCTTGTAGAAACATCTAATAATATTGCTATCGTACGTGAAAATCAACATACCATTGAAATACTCATTTCTATTCGTAGTTCCAATAGCAATAGTCTTGAATTCTTAACGAAAAAAATGATGCTTCTTGCAAAAGCACTTGGCGTAGCTGCAGAGCGTACAGGTGGATATCCAGCATGGGAATACGACAAAGGCTCAAAATTGGAAGAACAAGCGATTTCCTTGCATAACGAAATGTTCGATACACCAGCTAATGTAAATGCTATTCACGCAGGTCTCGAATGTGGTTTGTTAAAAGGCGTATTGCCAAATACACAAATGATTAGCTTTGGGCATACTATCGTAAGTCCTCATACACCAACAGAACGCGTTCATTTACCTTCTGTTGAAAATGTATATGTGTACCTCAAAGCATTATTAGCAAAATTACAATAAAATAAATAATTACTATATTTTTGATGTATAATTTGTTATACTATAAGCAAATAACACATCAAGTTACGAGACCCATGTAATAGTGACTCTCCAACCCTCCTACAAGTAATTCAGCCATCTCTCCAACTGAATTATCTTGTAGGAGGGATTTTTTTATAAAAATTTCTCAACTATACAAATAAATATTTATTCACATAGGAGTATTCTTTCATATATGAACAACATGGAATGCATCGTTTTATTTATAAATAATTATGAATATCAACTACATGTGCCAGTATACTCATATATAGTATATAATCTATAAATTTCAAAAAAGGCTGTTAAACTCTGACTCATTCACTAGTCTCCATATACCCCATAGAGTATTTTCTGTGTTATCCTATAGGTGTATACTGTGTTTACATTACGCAGGAGGTATATATGATTCCAATAGTTATCATATCCGGATTTCTAGGTTCTGGAAAAACAACATTCTTACAACATATACTAAAAGAACATACATCGAAAGATAAAATTCTTATTATAGAAAACGATTTTGGTGAAACTAGCCTTGATGCGACTAATCTTGCAAAAACAGGGGCTACAGTTCGCGAAGTAACCTCTGGCTGTATTTGTTGTAGCTTACAAGGAAATTTCCAACAAGCACTACTTGATATTCTGCAAAATTACAAAATCGATATGATCTACATCGAGCCATCAGGTGTCAGCAAACTCAGTGAAATCATCCATACTTGTAACGACGAGGACATTGCAAAATCTGCTTACATTCACGCATCAATAACGACTGTCGATGCTATGCAAGCACCAATGTTTATCAAAAATTTTGGACTTTTCTTCAAGGATCAAATCACTCATAGTGATGCGATTTTTTTGAGCCATACAGAAGATATTCAACAAACAAGCATTACGAAACGTATGATTCGCGACCTCGCACCACATACACCAATCCATGAAGAAGCATGGGATACCATCAGTTTGCGTGATTACATCAAGCGTCTGTATCATTGTCATGATGATCACTGTTTGCACGATGAACATTTATTTATGAGTCATACCTTTAAGGATTTACGTACTCTCAGTCTCGCACAGTGGAAAACCATTTTAGAAGGCATGCCTGATACAGTGCTTCGTGCCAAAGGGATTGTACCTACTACAGAAGGCCCACACGAACTCCAGTACGGCACACATTATTGTTCGCTTTCACCTAGTGAAACTAATGACTATAGTTTAGTCGTTATCGGAACAGATTTTAATGTACCAATGGTACATAACGAAGTGTGTCAATCATGATTCCTGTTTATATCGTTACAGGGTTTATTGGATCCGGTAAAAGCACATTCATAAACAAACAATTACAATACCGAAAAAAGCTAGGCGGTACCGCAATAATCAGCGCCGAAGAAGGCAGTGAGCCTCTTATCAAAGAGCCCTTACAACTCAATGCGGATGAACTCAGTGCCATCGTTCCTAGCGATATCAAGTCTTACGAATTGATAGCCTGTAAAATCGGGGATTATTTAAAACGACTACAGCCAAAAGAGCTATGGATTGAGTGGAATGGCATGGTAAGCTTTCATCAACTAGAAGCCTTACTATATAGCGATATGTTAAGACACCTAGTACAAATAGAAAAGGTATTATATATTTGTACCGATCAATTTGTTTCAACCATACTCCCTGGTTTAGGTAATGATGTAATGAGTCAATTATACAGCGCAGATTGTATCATAACAGAGTCCGATACACATCACACTTTATTGCGCACCTACAACGGAGAGGCTAAAATTGTAACCACTCCCACCCCTGAAAAAGTGGAGCAGCTGTGCCGAAATTCTACATGGGGACTCATTCCCAATCTATTAGTTATTGGTGTTACAACTTATATACTGTTGGTCACAGCTTTTCGCCATGACATCCCCTATTCCATCCACCAATGCTTTGCTATAATCACGGGTCTCATCATCGAAGCCATCCCATTCCTATTGCTAGGCACGGTCGGCCCTGCCCCTGCCGCAGAACGACGGGATCAGCGACGGATGGATATTCAGAATGCGGCGCGGCCACTTTTTCGTGAAGTTCTCGCTCAGGATGCTCAAAAAGCCCGCGAGGACGATAACGTCGATCTTGTACTGCTCGAGCAGAAGCTCGATCGCCGCCTCAAAGTCGTGCTGGATGAGGCTCGACGGCACGGTGTGCGCGGGGACGTTCGCCTTTTCCGCGCGTTCGAGCGCGTAGGCGCATGCCTGAGAGGAAATGACGAGCGCGATCTCGCCGTGTGGAATTTTGCCGTCTCTCTGCGCGTCGAGCAAGGCTTGTAAATTCGTGCCGCCGCCCGAGACGAACACCGCGATGCGCGCGCTTTTCAGCATAGTGCGACCTTCTCTTCCCCGCTCACGACCTCGCCGATCACGTAGGCGTCCTGGCCGTTTTCCTTGAGGGCGGCAAGCGCCTTGTCGGCGTCATCTTTGGCGACGATCATCGTCATGCCGACGCCCATGTTGTAGGTGTTGAACATGTCGTGCTCGGGGATGCTGCCCATGCGCTGGAGCATTGAGAAGATCGGCGGCGTGCGGAGAGAGGACTTGTCGATCTTCGCGCACAGGCCGTCGGGGATGCAGCGGGGGATATTTTCGTAGAAGCCGCCGCCTGTGATGTGGCTGACGCCGTGGACGTCGGCCACGTCCATCGCGGCGAGAACGGGCTTGACATAGATCTTCGTCGGGCGCAGCAGCTCTTCGCCCAGCGTGCAGCCGAGCTCGTCGACATATGCGCCGAGGTCCGCGTGCTCAACGTTGAAGACCTTGCGCACGAGGGAATAGCCGTTGGAGTGGATACCGCTTGAGGTGAGCGCGATCACAACGTCGCCCGGACGCATGCGGTCGTGGTCGATGATCTTCGCGCGGTCGACAATGCCGACGGCGAAGCCCGCAAGGTCGTAGTCGTCGGCAGCCATGGTGCCGGGGTGCTCGGCGGTCTCGCCGCCGATGAGCGCGCAGCCGGACTGCACACAGCCCTCCGCCACGCCGGAGACGAGCGTTGCGACCTTCTCCGGCTCGTTCTTGCCGATGGCGATGTAGTCGAGGAAGAAGATGGGCTTCGCGCCGCAGCAGATGATGTCGTTGACGCACATGGCAACGCAGTCGATGCCGACGGAGTCGTGCTTGTTCATCAGCTGCGCGATGCGCTGCTTCGTGCCCACGCCGTCCGTGCCCGAGACGAGCACGGGCTCGCTCATACCAGTAAGATCAGGCGCAAACAGGCCGCCAAAGCCGCCAATATCGGACACAACGCCCGGGATCATGGTGCGCTGGACGTGCTTTTTCATCAGCTTGACGCCCTCGTAGCCGGCCTCGATATTCACGCCGGCGGCCGCGTATGCTTCCGAATGAGAAATGCCCATATTGTTATTCCTTTCCGGTCCAGCAATAGGTGCAGACCTGTTCCCTGTCAATACCGATCGCCTCCAACATTCCCTCAAGGGACTGGTAGGACAGCGAATCAAAGCCGAACTGCTCGCAGATGGCGTGCAGCAGACACTTTCCGCGTTCGCAGCTGCTGTCGGCGTATTCTTCCAGATGCTTTTGCCCCTCGTTGCCCTCCAGCTGCTGCACCATGCGGCGCGCCAGCAGATCCATGGGGCTGTTGCCGCGCGAGAAGTTCAGGTAACGGCAGGGATACATGATGGGCGGACAGGCCGAGCGCATATGCACCTCCGACGCGCCGGCGCTGTACAGGAATTCGACCGTTTCACGAAGCTGCGTGCCGCGCACGATGGAGTCGTCCACAAAGAGGAGTTTCTTGCCCTCGATCAGCTCCGGCACGGGGATCTGCTTCATGCGCGCCACTTTGCTGCGCACCTGCTGATCCTCGGGCATGAACGAGCGCGGCCAGGTCGGGGTATACTTGACGAAGGGGCGCGCAAGGGGCTTGCCGCTTTGGTTTGCATAGCCCATGGCGTGCGGCACGCCGGAATCCGGCACACCGGCGACGAAGTCAACATCGGGCACGCCGCGCGCTTCCTCGTCGCGCGCCACGATCGCGCCGTTGCGATAGCGCATCAGCTCGACGTTCACGCCTTCGTAGTTGGAGTTCGGATAGCCGTAATAGGTCCACAGGAAGGCGCAGATCTTCATCTGCTTGCCCGCAGGTGAGAGCGTTTCAAACCCTCTCGCGTTCAGGCGGACGATCTCCCGAGGGCCAAGCTCGTAGGCATCCTGATAGTCGAGCTTATGGTAGGCGAAGGACTCAAACGACACGCAGTAGCCGTCCTCGCGCTGACCGATGAGCACGGGAAGGCGGCCCATGCTGTCTCTCGCGGCGATGATCTCGCCCTCTTCCGTGAGGATGAGGATCGTCATGGAGCCGTCGATAACCTCCTGGGCATGGAGGATGCCGGAGGCAAGGTCGTCCTTCTGGTTGATGAGCGCCGCGGTCAGCTCGGTGACATTCACGCGGCCGCTGCTCAGCGTGAGGAACTGCTGGCCCTTTTCGGAAAGATAGTCCTGCACCAGCTCGTCGGCATTGTTGATGATGCCGACCGTTACAATGGCGTAGAGGCCCAGATGCGAGCGCACGAGCAGCGGCTGGGGGTCGCTGTCGCTGATGCAGCCAAGGCCCGCGTGACCACGGAAATCCGCAAGATCGCGCCTGCAGCCAGTGCGCCGTAAGACTGAATAAAGCGTTCTATACCCTGGCGGGCAGCCCTCTTCCTTGTCAAAGAGAACCATACCACCCCGGCGTGTGCCGAGGTGGGAATGGTAGTCCGTGCCGAAAAAGACGTCCAGGGCGACATTGCGGTCAGATACCGCGCCAAAAAAGCCGCCCATTACGCAAAGAACAGCTCAGAGAGCGTCATGGGGTCGATGTACTTGCCGTCGCGATAAACGCGCATATTGCCCGAGGAGATCTCGTCGATGAGCATCACGCTGCCGTCGGGCGCGTAGCCGTACTCAAACTTGATGTCATAGAGGACGAGGCCCTTCTCGCTCAGGTCATCGGCAACGATCTTGGTGATCTTCTGCGTCATGGCCTTGATCTCGTCATACTGCTGCTCGGTCATGACGTTCAGCGCCGCGAGCGCGTCCTTCGTCACGAGGGGATCGCCCAGCGCGTCGTTCTTGAAGGTCATTTCGACATAGGAGGGAAGATCCGCGCCCTCTTCGATGTACTCGCCGTAGCGGCGGCGGAAGCTGCCCACCGCCTTGAGACGGCAGATGACCTCGAGGCCGTGGCCGAAGACCTTCGCGGGCAGGACCTCCATCGTGGTCTCCTTCAGGTCCGCGGAAACAAAGTGGGTGCGGATGCCGGCGGCGTTGATCTTTTCAAAGAAGTGCTTGGTCATGCGCAGGTTGACGTTGCCCACACCCTCGATGGTCAGGCCCACGCTGTTCTCGCCCGGATCGAACACACCGTCCTTGCCGGTGCAGTCGTCCTTAAACTTGAGAAGGTAGTTGCCATTGTCCAGTACGTACACATTCTTGGTCTTTCCGGTATAAACGAGTTTCATTGTCTGTTCTCCTTTATAAATAATGAATAAATGATCGATTTGTTGTTTGATCGGTGATGCTTTTTGTTTTGCTCAGTTTTTGTAGCGCTCGCGAAGCTCTTCGTCCGCCTTCAAGACAGCGGCGGTGCCCTCGTCACGTGCGGCCTGGAGCTTGTGGGCAAGGCCCTCGTCGCTCACAGCCATGATCTGGACGGCAAGGATGGCGGCGTTTTTCGCCCCGTCGATAGCGACGGTGGCAACGGGGATGCCGCTCGGCATCTGGACGGTCGAGAGCAGCGCGTCCATGCCGTCGAGCTTCGCGCCGCTGCACGGCACGCCGATGACGGGAAGCGTCGTATTCGCGGCCATCGCGCCGGCCAAGTGCGCGGCCATGCCCGCGAGCGCGATGATACAAGAAAATCCGCTCTCCCGTGCCGACGCCGCAAATTCTCTTGCCTCGTTCGGGCACCGGTGGGCGGATAACACACGGACCTCGGTCTCGATCCCATATTCCTTGAGCGTCTGGATCGCCTTCTCGGCGACGGGCAGGTCGCTCGTGCTGCCCATAATAACGGCTACCTTTCGCATAGTTCTGCCTCCTTAAAAGCAAAAATGGGCGCTCCACTGCCTCGATGTGCAGTTGAAGTGCCCAGACGGTCGGCTGCTGAATTTCAGCAAGAAACGCTCTCTGCTCCCCTGTGGTGACCCACGTTTCCGTCAGTTACAAAGAGCTCAACTTGACAAGCAATATGGTATCACAGAGGGCTCTTTTCGTCCATGCGGCAAAAGAGAGAAAGGCTTCGCCCTATTTATCAGTTTTTTGATAATAATCTACATATCTATAAGTTATGCTAATACTTATCAGTAAAAATCTGCCGTTTCGGCAGCGCAAATAAAAATCGGAAGGCCGCGCACTCCCCGTACGCGGCCTTCCATCGC
>OGDA01000691.1_pt1 | contig 15500 bp, 14 predicted proteins | sample 1570281 | NCBI WGS metagenome assembly OGDA01 (sample SAMEA2582184, study PRJEB24529) | metagenome
TAGTCCGTTTCCGGCCGGAGGTCAGCCTGCCGCAGCTGGGCGCGGCCCGCGGGGCACAGGGGGATATCCCGCTGGCCCTGATAGCGCTTTTCGGCATTGTAGGCCGTCAGGCCATGGCGCAGAAGATAGATCAGCATGGGGGCAGTTCTCCTTTCAATACTGTGGGGATGCCGCAGAACATCTGCACCACGCACCCGGCCCGGGCCGCCAGCAGGCAGGCCAGCCGCCCGGCGGCTTCCCGGGCGGCCCGCTCCCCTGCGTCCACGGGCACCACGCCGCCGCCCACCTCGGTGGCCATCACGATATCATAAGCGGAGAGCTCCTCCGCAAGCTTTTCCAGATCCTCAGCCTCTGCGGCCAGGGCCTGCACCTCCGCAATGCGGGTGCCGGGCAGGCCCTGGGCAAAGGTGCGCTTGCCGCTGTACAGCGGCCCGGTGATAAAGATCATAACAGTCCTCCCCACTGGCAGGCACACAGCGCCGCCAGCATCCACAGCTCGGCTTTCTGCAAAAACCACCCGGCCAGATCGCCGGTGATGCCGCCAAACTGCTTGTTTGAAACAACATGATAGCGTGCAAACACCAGCAACGCCGCCAGCACCAGCGCCCAGCCGCCCAGTGCCAGCAGGGCGGCGCTGAGCAGAGCGGCCAGCACCATCAGCACCCGGCGGACGGTGGTCTGATCCGCCGCCGTGGCAAAGGTGTGGGCAAGGCCGGTGTTTTTCGCCAGCGGGAACGCCGCCACGGCCAGCCCGGACAGCGCCCGCTCCCCCACCAGCGCCAGCGTCCAGAGCACGCCGACCCGCGGGGTGAACGCCACACAGCCGCACAGCGCAAAATACGCCGCAAAGTAACTGCACAGCCGGATGACCGCGAACGCGCCGCAGTTGGCATCCTTCATGATCGCGAGCTTTTTCTCGCACGTCTGGTGCGACGAGAGTGCGTCCACCGTGTCGAGATAACCGTCCATGTGGATGCCGCCTGTCACTAAAATCGGCAGGCACGCCGCGATTGCCGCGAACAGCACGCCGCTCATGCCCGTCGCCTGCGCAAGTACAGCCCACAGCCAGAGCACCGCGCCGCAGAGAACACCCACCGCGGGGAAAAAGCAGATCGCGTAGCGCATATTTTTTTCCTTCCAATCAAGCTGCGGAACGGGCACCGCGCTGTACGTCGACAGCGCGATCAAAAGCGATTCAAATAATCTCATCGAGGTCTCCCTTTTCGGCAAACGGCGCGCCGTCTTTCATTGCGACCGCCGCCGCGGCGCGGTCGTACAGTCTTTGATTCAGGCCGTTCAGCGCGCGGATGTAAGCCGCCGTCTCGCCGTCGTAGCCGTCGGCGCGCAGGCCTGTGATCGTCACGGCGACGAGCAGACGACAGCGCGAGCACAGCGCTTCGATGTCCGCGTACACGCTTGCTCCATCCCCGCCGCGCTCAAACATCGCGTTTGCCAGCAGATTCGACACATCCTCAAGCAGCACGACGCCGTCCCTTTCGACCGCCGCCGCGCCGACCTGATATGGGCATTCGAGCGTCGTAAATTGCAGGTCCTTTCGCTGCTCGCGGTGCTTTTCGATGCGCTGCAAATTTTCCTCCGAGCAGGGGCGCATCGTGGCGATATAATAGCGCTCGCCTGTCGTGCGCGCGACGATGCGCTCGGCATAACGGCTCTTGCCGCTGCCGTTTGCACCGGAGATCATGATCAGCGTTCCCATGCGCGTTCCCTTCTCTCAGGGCGTGAACTGGCCGCCCCGGCGAATTTCGTCCAGATAGTCGTCGTTGATGCCCGCCTCGTCAAAGGTCGCCATGTCGTTGATGACAGCGCACGCAGCGTCGAGCACCTGAAAGGCGAGCGGACAGCCGCTCCCCTCGCCCAATCGCATACCGAGGTCAAACAGCGGGCGCAGGTCCATCGCCTCCATCGCGAGGCGGTAGCCGATCTCAAACGAGGCGTGGCTCGGCACCAGGTAGCCGCGCACATTCGGGCACAGCCTGACGGCGCACAGCGCCGCCGCGGCGGAAATGAGGCCGTCGATGACCGCCGGCCGGCGTGCCGCCGCCGCGCCCAAAAATGCGCCGCACATCGCCGCGAGGTCAAAGCCGCCGACCTTGGAAAGGACGCCGACAACGTCGTCCCTGTCCGGCCGATTTACCTCAATGGCGGTGCGGATGACCGCTTTCTTTTTGCGAAAGCTCTCCTCCGTGATACCGCCGCCGCGGCCCGTCACGGCCTCGACGTCCGCTCTCAGCAGCACGGCCAGCACCGCCGAAGAGGTCGTCGTGTTGCCGATGCCCATTTCGCCGACACCGATCACGTCCGCGTCGACCGTCCTTGCGATCTCTGCGCCGGTCAGGATGGCCTGTAAGGTTTGCTCCCGCGTCATCGCGGGGCCGGTGCAGATATTTTGCGTGCCGTAGGCGATCTTGCGGTTCAAAACGGTGCTCTCGTAAATATCGGCATTCACGCCGACATCGCACACGGTCAAGCCGCAGCCAAAGTGCTTTGCCAGCACCGCAGCTCCCGTCTTGCCCCGCATCAGGTTAATGGTCTGCTGCTTCGTCACGGACTGCGGCGCGCTGGAAACGCCCTCGGCCACCACGCCGTTGTCCGCAGCGAAGACGAGCAGCTGCTTTTTATTGAGCGCATTGTGCACCCGCCCCGTGATCCCTGCAAGCTGGATGGAGATCTCTTCGAGCCGCCCGAGGCTGCCGGGGGGCTTGGCGAGCCGCGCCTGATACTCTTCCGCCGCCGTCATCGCGCCGCGATCGAGCGGCAAAACTTCGCGCACAAGCGCGTCCAATTCCTTCTGCATGGCTCTCCCCTCCTTAAAATTCGACGCCGCGCCGCGCCGCGATCCCTCGGTCAAACGGGTGCTTGCGCTTTCGCATCTCCGTCACATAGTCGGCGGCGTCCAGCAAATGCTGCGACGGATCTCGCCCCGTCAGCACGACTTCAAGCGCTTTTGGTCTGTCGCGCAGAAAGTCGATCAGCGTTGCCTCTTCGATCAAGCCGTGGTTGCAGGCGGCGACCGCCTCGTCGAGCACGAACAGATCGACGCCGTCCGCGCTCTTTCGCATCACGTCTTCCAGCAGCGCGGAATAGGCCTTTTGCGCCGCCGCTTTCGTCTGCCCGTCCATCGCCTTGAAAAAGCCGAAGTTCTGCGTGCAGCACGCGACCTCAACATTTTGCAGCGCGCGCAGGACGTTCAGTTCCGACGAGCTGCCGTCCTTCAAAAACTGCGCAAACAGCACGCGCTTTCCAGCGCCCGCCGCGCGGACGCTCAGTCCGCCCGCCGCGGTCGTCTTGCCCTTGCCGTCGCCGAAGTACAGGTGAATCAGCCCCTGCATGCTCACACCTCCTGATTCAAAATGCGGTAGATGAGCGGCATATCGAGCCCCGCGCGCACCGCGTCTGCCAGCAGATCATACTGCCGCTCCTTGTAGGCCCTCGCGTCAAAGGTGCCGAGCGATTCAAAGGAAACGCCCTTTTTCGTGCACAGCGCTTTTAAGATCGTGTCGGCGACCTCTTGTTCATCGAAAATACCGTGGACATAGCTGCCGTAGACATTGCCCATGCTGAAGAGCGCGCCGCGCGCTTCTTCGCTGCGGCCCATGTGGATCTCGTAGCCCGCGTAGCGCTTGCCGTTCAGCTCAGAGAGCAGTCCCGCGACGCCGGAGAAGACGCCGTTTGTCTGCGTCTGCACCTTTTCGCCCTGAAATACTGTTTCGAGCGGCAGAAGGCCCATTCCGTCGATCTCCGTCACGCCCGCGGCCTCGACCTGTTCGGGGTCGGAAATGTGCCGTCCCAGCATCTGATAGCCGCCGCAGACGCCGAAAACCAGCGTGCCGCCGCTCGCAGCCTTTTGGATCGACGCCTCCAGCCCGCTCTGGCGGAGCCATTGGAGGTCGGCGATCGTACTCTTCGTACCGGGAATCACGATCATATCCGGCGCGCGCAGGTCCCGCGCCCGCTCCACATAGCGGAGCGAGACATTCTCGTAGCGCTCAAACGGCGAAAAATCCGTAAAGTTCGAAATGCGCGGCAGGCGGATGACCGCAATGTCGATGAGCCGCGGCTCCTTATCCCGCCCGAAGCGTTCGCTCAAGCTATCCTCGTCGTCGATGTCGACATGGAGGTATGGCACAACGCCCGCCACGGGTACGCCGCAAAGCTCCTCAAGCGTTTTGAGCCCCGGTTCCAGAATGGCGCGGTCACCGCGGAATTTGTTGACAACAACGCCCTTGATGCGCCTTCTGTCCTCTTCACTTTGCAGCGCGACCGTGCCGTAGAGCTGGGCGAACACGCCGCCGCGGTCGATGTCGCCCACCAGCAGCACCGGTGCATCCACCATGCGGGCAAGACCCATGTTGACGATGTCGTTTTCCTGCAAATTGATTTCCGCGGGGCTGCCCGCGCCCTCGATGACGATGATGTCGTACTCGCGTGCCAAGCTCTCATAGGCCTCCATCACCGCGGGGATAAAGTCGCGCTTTCTGCGATAGTATTCCATCGCGGGCATATTGCCCTGTACGCGTCCGTTCACGATGACCTGACTGCCGACGTCCGTCGTCGGCTTCAGTAAAATCGGATTCATGCGCACATCCGGCTCGATGCCCGCGGCCTCAGCCTGCACCACCTGCGCGCGCCCCATCTCGCCGCCATCTTTCGTGATGAACGAGTTGAGCGCCATATTCTGGCTCTTGAACGGGGCAACGCGATAGCCGTCCTGCTTCAAAACGCGGCAGAGCCCCGCGGCCAGCAGACTCTTGCCCGCGTTGGACATCGTCCCCTGGATCATGATAGTTTTTGCCATGCGCTCACTCCTTTCCCACGCTTCTGATTGCCGCGATAAGCTGTTCGTTTTCCTCGTACTGCCGGACCGCGACGCGATACCAGCCGGATGTCAGGCCCTCGAAATTTGCGCAGTCGCGGATCGCGACGCCGCGCGCTCGCAGCTGTTCCGTCAAGCCCACATCGCCACGGAATAAGATGTAATTCACCTGCGATGGGCACACCCAAAAGCCGAATTTCCTCAGTTTTTCCTCGAGCCACGGGCGCTCCGCGCGGATGATCGCGCGGTTTCTCTCTAAAAGCTCCGCATCGCCCAGCGCAGCGACGCCCGCCGCCTGTGCAAGCGTCGAGACATTCCACGGCGGCACCGCTGCCGACATCTTCCGCAGCAATGCCTCGTCCGCGCTCAGGCCATATCCCAGCCGCAGCCCCGCCATGCCAAAGCTCTTCGTAAAGGCCTTGAGGATAAAAAGCTGCGGGAAGTCAGATAGGGACGGCGTCAGATCAACGCCGCCGTCCGACAGGCTCAAAAAGCACTCGTCGACAAAAAGCGCGATATTTTTCTCGCGGCAGATGCGCAGAATTTCTTCCAGCAAATCGTCCGCAATGAGCCGTCCCGTCGGGTTGTTCGGGTTGCAGAGGAACAGCGCGTCGATCTTTTCGCGCGCAAGGATCGGCAAAAAGTTCTCCCGCAAGTCAAAGTTTTCCTCTTGCTTGAGCACAAAGCGCACGACCTCGCAGCCTGTCCGCCGCAAGGCAAGCGAATACTCCGAAAACGTCGGTGCGAGCTCCATCGCGCGCTTGGGCCGCACCGCCCCGCAATAGGCATAGATCAGCTCGGACGCGCCATTGCCGCAGAGGACAAAGTTCTTCGGCACCCCCTCATATTCCGAGATCGTCTGTACGAGTGTCCGGCAGTAGGGGTCTGGGTAGCGGTAGAGCTCGGGCAGCGCGCGTTCGATCGCGTCGGTCACGCTTCTCGGCGTGCCGAGCGGGCTCACATTCGCCGAAAAGTCGAGCGCAATGCCGCCGTAGATATCTCCGCCGTGGCGGTTTTCCGTTTGATAAAGCATTCTCTTCCCTCACAGCGAAAAAATCAGCAGCCGGACCGCGCAGCCAAGCAGCAGCGCCAGAAGCGTCGTGCCGTACATCAGCCGGCAGGCGCACGGGATATCCTCATGCTCGATCTGCCGCAGTGCGTCGCCGATGTACTCCTTTTTGTGCAGCACGCCGTGGTACCACGCGTCGCCCGCGAGGCGCACATCCAAAAGTCCCGCGCAGACCGACTCCGTCTGCGCGGAGTTCGGGCTCGCGTGCTTGTAGCGGTCGCGGCGGAATATCTTCCAGCCGTTTTTCACGTCCATGCGCAGAAGTCCGCCCGCCGCGAGCATCAGCAGCGCGGAGATGCGCGCAGGCAGATAGTTCGCAATATCATCCGCCTTCGCAGGCATAAGGCCGATGTCCTTATACGGCGGCTCGACGTAGCCGAGCATCGAGTCCATCGTATTCACAGCCTTGTAGAAAAAGCCCAGCGGCGCGCCGCCGATGGCAAGGTACAGCAGCGGTGCGACCACGCCGTCTGACGTGTTCTCCGCCACGGTCTCGACCGCGGCGCGCGTCACGCCCGCATCGTCGAGCGCCGCCGTGTCGCGTCCCACGATCATCGAAACGGCGCGGCGCGCGGATTCGATGCTGCCGTGCTCGAGTTCGTGATACACCTTCATGCTCTCATCCCGCAGCGACTTTGCCGCCAAGATCTGCCAGCACATGACGCTCTCGACCGCGAGGCGCAGCCACGGACTCACCCTGCCGCACAAACACAGAAGCAGCGCGGGCACCGCCGCCGCAAGAAACGAGACGATCCCCCACAGCACCGCGCCCGCCGCGCGCTCGCTGATCGTCTTCCCGATCAGCACGACCGGATGCGGCAGGCTGTGCGGATCGCCCAGAATGCAGTCGATGCCAAAGCCGATGAGAAGCGGCAAAACGAGGCAAATCATGGTTTCTCCTCCGACTGCATCGTGAAGATATACACGGGGTTCTGCCCCGTCATCAGGTGATACGGCCCCGCCTTTTTGCCGCGGGCGATCTGGACGGAGACGGCCTCCGCCTCGGTAAAGGCAAAATCCTTCATGCACGCCGTCAGCTCGGCGATGCTCTCAAGCGAGACGGCCGTCGCCACGATGCGGACGTGCGGATTTTTGGCAAGCAGCATCGACAGAATATCACGCAGGTTGCCCGCGCTGCCGCCAATAAAGACGTGCGTCGGTGCAGGCAGATCGTGGCACGCCTCCGGCGCAGTGCCGGAAACGACCGTCAGGTTCTCCACATGGAACGCCGCTTGATTCTTTTTCAACAGCTCGACCGCATCGTCTCTGCGCTCAACGGCGTAGACATGACCGTGCTTCGCCTGAAGCGCCATCTCGATGGCGACCGAACCCGTTCCCGCGCCGATATCATAGCAGACGGCGCGCTCGGTCAGGCGGAGCTTCGAGAGCGCGACGGCGCGCACCTCGCTCTTGGTCATCGGCACAACGCCGCCCTCGCCCGCGCCTCGCAAAAACGCCTCGTCCGGCAGTCCGTGCGTCACGATGGCATCGGGATGGTCGTTTTCGATCAGCACGGCGCTCAAGGGCGCAAAGGCCTTACTTTGCAGCTCCTCCGCCATGCCGGTGGTAATGGTCTCATCCTCGTAGCTCAGCTGTTCGCCGACGCTCACCGTCACGGTGCCGAGGCCGTTTTCCGCCAGCGTACGGCACAGGCCGTTCACGCCATTCTCGCCGCCGACGAGCGAAAACGCGCGCGTGCGCGCGCACGTCTGCCGTGATGTCGTGCGCGCGGCCATGCAGGCTGACGACATGAACGTCCTCATAGGACGTTTGCAGCTTTGCACAGAGGTAGGAAAGCGAGCTCAGGCCCGGCAGCACGCTGACCTCGCAGTCAGAAAGCAGCGGCAGCAGCTTCCTCGTACCGCTGAAAAAGCCCGTGTCGCCCGACATCACGACCGCGCTTTGCCGGTATTCGCAGTGCGCGTGAATGAAATCCGCGATCTCCTGTGGTGCGATGGCGGCATAAGTCTTCTGCCCGCCGCGCGCGGCGGCATCCAGCATGCGTCTCGCGCCGATGAGGCAGTCCGCCTCTTCGATCGCGCGGCGCGCCTCCTGCGTCATCGCATCCCTGCTGCCCGGCCCGATACCGACGATCTTCACACTCTGCGCGAATCGGAAACCAAAGCGGCACTCCAAGCTGTCCAACACCTGCGAAAAGGACTTCCCCTCCCGCTGCTTTGGCCGTCCGATCACGAGCACATTTGCCCCGGCCTTTCGCGCCGCGGCGACCTTGGCGGCAAAGCCGCCCGCCTCGCCGCCGTCCTTCGTCACGAGCCACTTAGCCGACACGGTGCGCAGCATGGCCGTGTCCATCTCCTCGGAAAACGGCCCCTGCATCGCTAAAATGTGCGACGGCTGCACGCCCGCCTCGCGACAGAGCGCGAGCGACGCGTCCAGCGGCAGCACGCGCGCATAGGCTCTATCTGTAAAGCCTTTTACCTTGCTATACGTTTTCAGATCCTTGCTGCCGGTCGTCAGCAGGATATTTCCGTCCGTCTTTGACAGGAACAGCGCTGCTGCTTCCGCATTCAACACGCAAGTAAAGTCAGATACCTTGTCAGACTCCTCGCGCAGAAGGCGCAGATATTCTGTCCCTGTCTCCGCGCAGGCGCGCGCAACGCTCTCGGTGATCAATACCGCGTAGGGGTGCGTCGCATCGATCACCAAATCAAATTTCGTGTCGGAGAGCATTTGAATGATCCCGTCCACCGGGATACGCCCCGAGCGCACCGTCACGTTGCCCCCTTCGGGCAGGAGCGTTTCACCGTATTCCGTTGCTACGCAGGCCGTGACGGAGACCGGCTGGGTGCTCAAAAGCTCCACGAGTCGGCGCGCCTCCGTCGTGCCTGCGAAAATGCAGATCTTACACATTTTTGTACCCTCGCGGCGTGATGAGCCGCCCCGCAATTTCCTTCGTTGATACGTTGCCGACGATCACCGTGCAGAACATATCGACCTCTGCCTCTCTGAGCTCCCCGAGCGTCAGGGTGCGCCAGCTTTCCCCCGCGCGGCCGATGTTGCGCGCGATGCCGCAGAGGCGGCTGTCCGGCAGGTCGCGCAGCAGGATATCACACGCACGCTTCAAATGTGCGGGCCGCGAACGGCTCGCGGGATTGTAAAGGGCGATGGTCAGGTCGGCCTTTGCCGCGTGCGTCAGGCGCTTTTCGATGGTCTCCCACGGCGTCAGGCGGTCGCTCAGGCTGATGACGGCAAAGTCGTGCGTCAGCGGCGCGCCCAAAAGCGCCGCAGCGCTGCATGCCGCCGTCAGGCCGGGGACGACCTCGATCTCAGGCTCTTCGCTCTCGCCGCGCAGCTCGTACACGAGCGCCGCCATGCCGTAAATGCCGCTGTCGCCCGAGCAGACCATCGCCGCGGTCTTGCCCGCGCGCGCCAGATCAAGCGCGAGCGCGCAGCGCTTTGCCTCCTGCGTCATGGGCGTTTCATAAAACGCCTTGTCCGGATAGCGCTCCTTCACAAGGTCAACATAAACTCCGTAGCCGACGATGGCGTCGCACGATTGCAGCGCGCGGTCAGCGCGGATCGTCATATCCTCATAGCTTCCCGGGCCGATGCCCACCACGATCACTTTACCCAAAGGAAACCTCCCAATGCTCCGCCGCCACGGCGACGGTCACGCCGTCCACCGCAGTCTTTTTCACCAATAATTTCTCCGCGCCGCGCATCGCCGCGCGCTCGCAGACGTTGCCGACACCCGTCATCTCCTGCACGAAGGGGGAATCCGTAAATTCGCCCGGTACGCTGCGCAATTCCTCTGCCGTGTAAAATACCGTCGGCCAGTTGTGCTTCGCGCAGGCGGCAAGCAGCCCCGTCTCCTGCTGCTTTAAGTCAATGGAATAGACGCCCTTGACCGCGCTTGGATCCAGCTGATGCGCAGAAAGCACCGCCGCAACGGCGGCTTCAATGGTTTCCTGTGCAGTTCCCCTGCGGCAGCCGATGCCGAGACGCAATACTCTCGGCGTGAGGCGCAGCGTTTCGGCAAACGGTTCTTTCGTGCAGTATCCGATCACAATTCCCAGCGCGCCCTGCGTTTTTTCCACAATTCCGCCGGGCAATGCACCCTTGATCGGAAAATCGCTCACAAGCGGCACGTCGTGCTCTAAAATCTCCGCCGCGACCTTTTTCGCAAGCGGCATGCTCGAGATGGCGCAGCCGTTTTTCGCCGCCCAGGCATCGGCGGCAAATTTACCGTTCACGTCCGTTGCCGTCGTGATGACCGCCGATGCGCCGAGCGCCGCGGCAAGGCGGCGCGCCAGATCGTTCGCCCCGCCGATATGACCGGAGAGCAGCGGAATGACAAACTGCATTTTCTCGTCGATGCAGAGCACCGCGGGATCGGTCTTTTTGCTCACAAGATACGGCGCGATCTCACGCACGGCGATACCGCACGCGCCGATGAAGATGAGCGCATCCATCGACGAAAAGCGCTCGCGGTAGATGTCCTTCGCAAGCGGCAGAAAGCCCGCCTCTTCCAATCGCGGTACCGCGTAGCAGACGGTTTCCGCCTCCGCCAGCACCGCGCGAACGCGCCGCGCTGCCGCGCAGCCGCCGTGGCTGTAGGCAAAAATTGCGATCTTCATGCCTTCCCCTTGCGGTATTCCGTCGTAAAGTCGGGATGGTAGAGCAGCGAGCGCAGATATTCGTCGCCAAGGCAGCCGCCCACCACGATCAACGCCGTCTTTTTCATGCCGTTTTCCGTCACCGTCTTATGCAGCGTGCCCACCGTGCAGCGGAAGATCTTCTCCTCCGGCCATGTCGCCTTGTAAACGACAGCCGCGGGCGTTGTCTCTCCATAGCCGCCCGCAAGGAGCTCGCCTTGCAGCTTTTCTGTGAGTGAGGTGCTCAAGAACAGCACCATCGTCGCCTGATGCGCGGCCAAGCTGCGGATGGACTCACGCTCGGGTACCGGCGTGCGGCCCGCCGTGCGCGTGATGATGACCGTCTGGCTCACGTTCGGCAGCGTGTATTCCGCCCGCAGCGCCGCCGCCGCGCCGCAGAACGAGCTGACGCCGGGGCAGACATCAAAGTCGATGCCGCGCTCTGTGAGCGCGGCGAACTGCTCGCGCACCGCGCCGTAAATGCTCGGGTCGCCCGTGTGCAATCGCACGGTGGTCTTTCCCTCGCGCTCCGCCCGCTCGATGAGGGCGATGACCTCTTCAAGCGTCAGCTTCGCGCTGTCGTGAACCTCGCAGCCCGGTTTCGTGAGTGTAAGCAGCTCGGGATTCACCAGCGAACCCGCGTAGATCACCACATCTGCTTCGCCAAGGAGCCTTGCGCCCCGCAGCGTGATGAGATCGGGCGCGCCGCTTCCGGCGCCAACAAAATGTACCACGTTCAGCCCTCCCTGATCTGTTCGAGCAGTTCCTCCGCGCCTTCCGTCTCGCAGAGGAAACCGTATTCTTTCGAAAATAAGATTGCGCCGCTCTGGAGTTCGCCGCTCTTATAGCCGAGCATCGTGCCGATGCGCTGTCCCAGACGCACGAGGAAGGCATCCTTCAGCCCCTCTTCGTCCAGGATGCGCAGCGCGTCGTCGCAGGTGGCGCAGTGCAGAATTTCCTCCGTGCGTTCTGCGCGCAGGCCCAGCGCCGCGCTGTGCGAGGCGATGATCTCCATGCGGCAGTCGCCGAATTTCGAGTGCGTGTTCCACATGCCGCCCGCGAGCTTGACAAACTTACCAATGTGCCCGATGAGCAGCGCGCCGTGAAAACCGAATTCCTTGCAGAATTCCAGGCTGTCGCCGATGAAGTTCGACGTCAGCACCGCCGTCTTCGGGTCAAGCCCGATAAAATCGCGGATGTAGTCTGCGCCGTAGTTGCCGGGCGCAAGGAGGATGTAGTCCGCGCCATTCTCGCGCCGCTGCCGCAGTTCCACGCGGATGGTGTCGAGCAATGCCTGCTCGCTCATCGGCTCGACGATGCCGGTCGTGCCCAGAATGGAGATGCCGCCCTCGATGCCGAGGCGCGGGTTGAAGGTCTTTTTCGCGAGCGCCTCGCCCTCTGGCGCGGAGATCGTCACGTCAATGCCGCCGTCGTATCCGACGAGCATGCAGACCTCGCGCACGTTCTCTTCGATCATCTGCCGCGGCACAGAGTTGATGGCCGCCTCGCCCACAGGCTGGTCGAGCCCCGGCTTCGTCACGCGGCCGACGCCCTTGCCGCCGTCGATGGTCACGCCGGGCGTGGCCGATTTTTTCACCGCGGCAAAAATGAGCGTACCGCGCGTCACGTCGGGGTCGTCGCCGCTGTCCTTTCGGATGGCGCAGCGCACCTCGTCCGCGAGCATCTGAATGTCCAGCACTTTGAGGTTCAGCTCGATGCCTTTCGGCGTTTGCAGGCGGATCGTCTCTTTCTTCCTGTCCGTCAGCAGCATCCACGCCGCGGCCTTAGCCGCTGCCGCAGCGCACGAGCCGGTTGTGTAGCCGAGGCGCAGGCGCTTACCGTCCTTTACGAGATATTCTTCCATCTTTTTACCGCCTGATCTGATAGAGCAGGGCGTTGCAGATGGCCGCGGCCACGTTGCTGCCGCCCTTGCGTCCACGCGCGACGATGTACGGCGCGCGCGCCTTTTCGATGATGCGCTCCTTGCTCATCTCCACATTCACAAAGCCCACCGGCACGCCGATGATGAGCGCGGGGGCGGCTTTTTCCTCTTCCATCAGCTGCTCTAACGACAGCAGCGCCGTCGGTGCGTTGCCGATGGCGAAGATGCAGGGCTTTTCAAGCGCCGCCGCCTTTTCCATCGAGACGAACGCCCGCGTCACGCCGCGCGATCTCGCCTCCTGCGCGACATCGGGGTCGGACATGAAGCAGTGCACCTCGCCGCCGAGGCTCGCGAGGATCGTCTTGTTGATGCCTGCCTTTGCCATCTGCGTGTCGGTGACGATGTCGCAGCCGCTTTTCAGCGCGGCGATGCCCTTGTGCACCGCGTGGTCGGAAAACGTCAGATTGTCGGCATAGTCAAAATCTGCCGTCGTGTGGATGACACGCTTGATGACAAGCTCGTTTTCGGGGTCGAGCACGCGGTTTCCCAGCAGCTCCGTGATGATCTCGAAGCTGCGCTGTTCAATTTCCATCGGCTTCATCGGCTCACTCATAGCGGTGTTTCTCCTTTCGGCAGGCTTCAACAAAGCGCACCGCGGCGCTCAGGTTTGCGTAAAAGTGGAAATGCGGATAGCCCGCGTAGAGCGTTTCGCCCGCATACGCGCAGCGCCAGCTTCTTCCGCTCGGCTTTTCCGCGAGGAAGTCCTCGCCCGGATTTTCCGCATCCCAGCGGTGGAACTCGTGCGCGGGGATCTGCTCGCCCGCGGCAAACAGCATCGAATCCCGCTGCGCCGTCAATGTCGCGTAGCCAAAGCGCGTCAGCTTCCCCGCGTCGAAGCAGCTGCCCGATAAAACGCCCGCCATCGCATGTCCCGCAATGGACTGCGTCAGGTACATAAAGCCGCCGCACTCGGCGACGCAGGGCAGTCCCCTTTCCACCATCGCGCGGATAGAAGCGCGTATGGCGGCGTTTGCCTCCAACCGCTCCGCGTAGAGCTCGGGATAGCCGCCGCCGAGGTACAGGCCGTGCAGGTCTTCCAGCAAGCGTTCATCTGACAGCGGGCTGAACGGCACAAGCTCCGCCCCTAAGCGGCGCAGGAGTTCCAGACTGTCTTCATAGTAAAAGCAAAATGCCCTGTCGCGCGCGACGCCGATGCGCACATGCTCGCCCGCCACCGGAATGTCCGGCGGCGTGAATGTAAGCGGCGGCGCGCTCTTCGCGATTTGCAGCAGCGCGTTCAAATCGATCGTCTCCTGCGCCTTAGCGGCGAGACGCTGCATCTTTTCTTTCAGATCATTCACCTCTGCCGCGGTGATGAGGCCAAGGTGACGACTCTCGAGCGAGCAGTCGGGCATTTGCGGCAGAAAGCCGCAGGCGCGCACGCCGAAGCGTTCTTCGATCGCCCGCGCAAGCGTCGGATAGCTCATCGCCGCACAGCCGTTCAGAATGACACCGCGGATGCGGTTTTCCGGCGCAAAGTGCAGAAAACCGTCGAGCACGGCCTGCACCGACAGTCCCGCGCCCTTCGCGTTCAGCACGAGCACGACGGGACTTTCCGTCCGCTGCGCGACCTCAAAGGTGCTCGCGCGCGAGGAATCAAGGCCGATGCCGTCGTAATAGCCCATCACGCCCTCGATGACCGTCACGTCCTTCCCTGCGCCGTTTTGCGCAAGGAGGAAGCGCAGCGTGTCGTCGTCAAAAAAGAAGGGGTCCAAATTGCTGCTCTTCGCGCCGATGATCTCGCGGTGGAACATGGGGTCAATGTAATCGGGACCGCACTTCGCCGCGGCGACAGAAACGCCGCCGTCGACAAGCGCCTGCAAGATCGCGCAGGTCACCGTCGTCTTGCCGCAGCCGCTGTTCGTTCCGGCAATGAGCAATCTCGGCGCTGCCTTCTGCATGGTCTCCCCTCCTTCTGCAATCTCTATAAAGCGTTTTTACTTGTATGCGCTACGGTACAAATTCCAATGTGCTGAAGCACTCGTCGTACTTCCCGTGCTCCAAGTGATAGAGCTGCGCGATGTAGTCGCTCGTGAAGATCTCCTCCGGCGTGCCGATGCGGTCGATGCGGTCGCCCGCGACGCAGATGACTGTGTCCGAAATGCGCCGCGCCAGATCGAGCTCGTGGAGCGAGAGCAGCACGGCGAGGTCGTTTTCGCGCACCATGCGCTTGAGGACGGAGAGCAGTTCCAGTTTGTAGCGGATGTCCAAAAAGCTCGTCGGCTCGTCGAGCACGATAAGCTGCGGCTGCTGGCACAGGGCCCTTGCGAGCAGAATGCGCTGCCGCTGGCCGTCGCTGACGGCGGAAAACGGCGCGTCGGCGAATGCGAGCGCGTCCACCTGAGAAAGCGACTGCTCGACGATCTTCTTATCTTCGTCCCGCAGGACGCCGAGCCTTCCCGTGTAGGGATAGCGGCCCGAGCTGACCACATCGCGGCAGGTCATGAGCTCCGGTTCGACGCGCGCGGTCATCAAGATCGCCATGCGCCGCGCGACGTCGTTGCGGCTGCGCGAGCGCATCGTCTCGCCATCCAGATACACTGTGCCGGAAAGCTCCGGCAGCTGACCGATGACGGTTTTCAGGATCGTCGACTTGCCCGAGCCGTTCGGCCCGATCAGCGTAACGATCTTTCCCCTCTGCACGCAGAGGGACACATCCTCGATGAGGGGCTTGCCGTGGTAGCCGACGGATAAATTCTTTGTCTTCAAATAGCCGCTCATTCCCGCCCCGCCTTTCTGCGCACCATCATGTAGATGACGACCGGCGCGCCGAACACCGCCGTGACCGAGCTGATGCTGACTTCCGTGGGCGCAAAGGCCGTGCGCGCGATGAGATCACACGCAAGGCAGAAGATGCCCCCGCCGAGGAAGCTCGCCGGGATCAGCAAAAGCGGCTCCGCCGTCTTGAAAAGCGCCTTCATCAGGTGCGGCAGCGCGATGCCGACAAACGAGATGGGGCCGGCGAAGGCCGTCACGCAGGCAGATAACACGCTGGAGAGCAGGATGAGCGCCGCGCGGAACGCCTTGATCGGCACGCCC
>OGDA01000699.1_pt1 | contig 15308 bp, 17 predicted proteins | sample 1570281 | NCBI WGS metagenome assembly OGDA01 (sample SAMEA2582184, study PRJEB24529) | metagenome
GGTGTATCCTATCCGATGGAACTGATGCCCTGGTATTGGCGGGCAGCACATTACATCTTACCGGCCGCTCCGGGCACACTCGCTTTTGTGAAACTGAACTCAATGGGAGGCGACATGGCGGATATCCGACCGGAATACATCACATTATGGATACAGACAGCTGTCTACTTCGCACTTGCAGTATGGGTATACCGAAAGAAACTTTTACGAAGTATCCCTCTAAAAGCTTAAATATATCCGCCCACTTGTGTAGAATATCCTTATCTTTGCTCTCTGGAAAATCAGATTAATTCATGGAGAGAACACAAGTAATACTCATCACCGGCGCTTCTTGCCGGAAAAGGATACGTAGTTTATGGTACAAGCCGGAGAATAGCCAACGGAAATATCGGACAGATAAGAATGCTTATAGCAGACGTTACCGATGAAAATTCTGTTCGCAGTGCAGTGAACCGTATCATGGAGGAACAGGGACATATCGACGTATTGATAAATAATGCCGGTATGGGAATTGGCGGTGCACTGGAAATGGCTACCGATGAAGAGATCTCTTCGCAGATGGATACAAACTTCATGGGTATGGTACGCATGTGTAGAGCAGTGTTACCCATTATGCGAAAACAACGGCAGGGGAAAATTATCAATATCAGTTCTATTGCCGGAAGGATAGCCGTACCCTATCAGGGTTTCTATTCGGCATCAAAATTCGCCATAGAAGGATATAGCGAAGCATTGTCTATGGAGGTATATCCATTCGGCATCAAAGTATGCGTAGTGGAACCCGGAGATTTCAATACCGGATTTACAGCCAGCCGGAACATCTCTCCTGCTACATTGGCATGCCCTGATTATGGAGAACGCTTCAAGCGGACTTTAAAAATCATAGAAGAAGCCGAAACAAACGGATGTCCGCCATCGAAACTGGCAGCAGCTATCTGCAAATTAATAGAAAAAAAGAACCCGCCTTTTCGTACATTGACCGGGCCGTGGACGCAAGTAGCATTTGCACGATTCAAAGGATGGATACCGGGCAAAGTCATTCGATATGCATTACGCTCTTTTTACGAGATAAAATAAAGAGACTGCACCGAAACAACACGATTCTTCAAAAAGAAATGATCTTTTGCTTGGCTTCGACCGGGGAAAAGGCTATATTTGTAGCTGTAATCATAAAGTAGTTTCAGTTAAACTACACAAGTAGGAGAAAGCAGAAGTTTTCTCCTTTTTTTATATTCTCCCGGTTCATAAAGTCTCTCAACAGCACGCTTACGACACTTCAGAACGGTACTTATGGAAAACAACACGGCATGTCACGATGAATACCAAGTAATGTTGCGATGCATTTCATTATTTGTTGCAGTGCAAATACCGGCATGTGGAGATGTAACAGAACATTCAGTAAGAAAAGTTTCCTTTTCAGTTAAGAATACGTAAATCTGCTCTTGACAAAAAAAGGTTTATTTCTCCAGTGGAGTCAGTTCCAAAAACATGGTCACAGTCAACAACACTCCCAGCGCAATGCAGACAGAGACAAGCAACAGGTTGATCAATTTTGCCTTAGGTTCGGTATCCTTGTGCAGATTATTGAGAAAGTATTCCTTGAAGAATAGATATAATGCAGGCGCGGAAGCGCTGGCCAACAGAAAATCTTCCGGGATATGAAAAAAATACGTTTTAGACAATCCGATAAGTGACCAATGACAGAGAAACAGCACCAGAAACATATTCACTTTACGGGCAAACAGCAACAGAAGTCCGATAGTAAATACTACCACCGAACAAGGCATCACAGGAGAGGTAATACCCGGAAAAGTCAGTCCGCGCGCCAACGAAAGCAACGGATAAACGAAAGGCATGGCCAACAGGATATAAGCTAAAACATCATACTTCCGACTACGCTCCAGCGTGGTATAGCCTGTTACCGTATCCCATATCCATATAACAGCCATCGTTCCCCAAAAAAGAGCCATTGTACCGTTATAACTACGCTCTGCACAATAAATATAATAATATACTACTGCAATCCACAGATATAGAAACAGAAGATAAAGTTTCATTGCAAGTTTCACCCGGGGCGTCGGTTTCTTCAACAGTAATCCTGTCAGGAAAACACCGGCAATGACAATAATTAACTGCAAGAACCAGGTAGAAGAATTATACCCTGCAATCGTACTCCAAAAGATATCCATAATTTCTTATTTTCTCCGTGCGTTAAAACCGGGCGCAAAAGTATAAAAATCTATCAACACAGCCAAACCGACACCCACCGTATAGCAGACCATATCCGACCAAAGGAAACCATGCCCCAGAACCAATGCTCCCAAAGTAGTCCCTCTGATGGCATTTATCCAACCGGCCTGATAGAGCTGGCTTATCTCAATGCAATAAGAAAACAGCAAAGCAGCCAATGCTTTCAAAATAAACCATCGCAGCCCAAAGGGAATCTCCTGCATACTCCGCCACAAAAGTGGGCAAATGGCTACCAAACGAACGTGAGCCCAACCCCAAAGCCACCATAAATATCCACAATATCAGATAACAAAGCCTGCGTTTCATACAAATGCATTATATAAAAATAATCCCGAAGCGCACTTAATGCACACTTCGGGGTATTTATCCATATATTAATAAGGTGTAAATCCTTTTATTACTTCTTCAACGGAATAGAAAAACTGAATGTAGACCCCTCGCCTTTTACAGACGTAAACCACAACTTACCTCCATTCTTTATCACGAAATCCTGGCAAAGAAGCAACCCCAGTCCGGACCCCTCTTCATTATTGGTTCCGAATGTACTGAAATGAGTATCTGTATGCAATAGTTTCTTCTGGTTCTCTTCATCGATACCACAACCGCTATCCTTCACACTAACCACAGCCATATCATCTTGTTCCTGGACAATCACCAATATCTCCGTCCCTTCGTTACTGAACTTAATGGCATTACTGATCAAATTACGGATGACGGTTTTAATCATATCAATATCGGCATATACTCCCAAACGTTCGGGAGCTTCCAGACGAATTCCTATTTTCTTCAGTCCTGCTACCATAGAGAAAATTTCGATTACCCCTTCCGTAACCTCCACCATATCTACATCCTGATAAACCACCTTCAACTTACCGATCTGACTCTTAGTCCATTTCAGCAAATTGTCGAGCAAAGAAAACACATCTTCTGTTGTCTGATTGGCCATTGTGAGCAACTCATACATCTCTTCTCCGATGCTTTCGCTCGGCAGATTGAGTATAAGCATATTCAGTACCATCTTAATAGATCCCATCGGCGAGCGGAGATCATGAGCTATCACCGAATAAAGCTTGTCACGCCCGGCAATGGTACGTTGCAGTTCTTCCGTTTTACTCAAAATCAGCCGCTTGGCAGCTACCAAAGATATTTGGTGGGTAACCCGGATAATCAGTTCCTCCTTATTGAAAGGCTTGGAGATGAAATCATTCGCTCCTACTTGAAAACCTTTCACAATATCTGCCGTACTATTCAGTGCGGTCAGAAAGATGATTGGAATATCAGCTGTATTCGGATTTGACTTTAAATGTTGAGCTACTTCAAAACCACTCATGTCCGGCATCATTACATCAAGCAAAACCAAGTCAGGATTTTCCTTTTCCACCTGCTCCAACGCCTGCCGCCCGTTACTCGCAGTAGCAATTGCGAATTTCTCGTTTGTCAAAAGCACTTTCAACAATAAAACGTTTGACATCACATCGTCAACGATGAGGATCTTGTACTCGGAAGGATTTATTTCCATGTTCATCTTTCTATATTGTTTTTCCCGTTATCAAAATTACTATTTAGTTAGGAACGATATTCCTTAAAATACTCTATTATATACTGTAAACCCTCTTCCAGCTCTATAGTCGGTTCCCAGCCCAACTTTTCCTTTGCCAGAGTGATGTCCGGCTGACGCTGTTTGGGATCATCATGAGGCAGTGGCTTGAAAATCAGTTTCGACTTGGAATTCGTCAGCCTAATGACCTTTTCCGCCAGTTCCAATATGGAGAATTCATTCGGATTTCCCAAGTTTACCGGACCGATAAAATCGTCCTCCGTGTTCATCATCCGCACCATACCTTCTATACAGTCATCTACATATTGGAAACTTCGCGTCTGATTACCCGAACCGTATATCGTAATATCCTGGTTCTGCAATGCTTGAACCACGAAATTGGAAACCACCCGTCCGTCATTCGGCAACATCCGAGGACCGTACGTATTGAATATACGGATAATCTTGATCCGCACTCCATTCTGGCGGTGATAATCCATAAACAATGTCTCGGCACAACGCTTCCCTTCATCATAACAAGAACGGAGGCCAATTGGATTTACATTTCCCCAATAACTTTCCACTTGGGGATGAATAACGGGGTCACCGTACACTTCGCTGGTAGAAGCCTGCAATATCTTGGCATTCGTCTTTTTGGCCAGCCCCAGCATATTGATGGCGCCCAATACAGAAGTCTTGATGGTTTTAATGGCATCATATTGGTAGTGGATGGGAGAAGCAGGACAAGCCAGATTATAGATTTCGTCCACATCTGCCTCATAAGGGGTTTCCACATCATGCAGTACAAATTCAAAGCGGGGATTGCTCTTCAGATGAGTGATATTTCCTTCCGAACCGGTGAAAAGATTATCCAGACAAATCACCTGATGCCCGTCGTTTATCAATCGGGTACAAAGATGAGAACCTATAAAACCAGCACCGCCACTAACCAAAATTTTCTTCATGTAATGTTTTTTATAGTGCCTTAAAGCACATAGGACCTATTCTGTTTGTTTTGATGCTGACAAATGTAGGCGATTTGACTAAATTATGCAAGTTTGCAACGAAATATTTCACTTGTTAATGAATATAAAGAGGCAGATTAAAAAATCCACCCCTGAAATATTCATTTATTTATCCGCCACATACTCTTCTTTCTTATCCGGAATGCTGAAGTTCTTGTTCGCAAACAAGTCTGCCAGACCCGAAATTTGCTTTAAACGCAACACTTCGTCGCGATCCATTCCGATATTCTTCATTATCCATTCATCAGACATACCGGCTCTGTCCAATTCCGCAACAATATGGCACATCAACTCGATATTATGCGTACCACGGGCACGATTATGACGGATAGTGGACGCCATACGGTTGGAAAGTTCCTTGTCAATCACGACCACGGGAAGCAACCCGTTTTCGCGCTGATAAATTCTTTTGGATGTCTTCAACACCTGATAACGGTGGTAACCGTCCACCAGGATGTAGTTATCCTCTTCCTCATCATAGTAACAGACACAAGGCATGGTGAAACCATCTTCCCAGATGGAAAGCTCCAGAAGCTTCATTTCGGGCGGTGCCACTACATTCGGATTGTAATCGTTTGCTTGTATTTTCTCTATTGGAATTGCCCTTACGTTATATACCGGACTTTTATCTACGCTCATAACATCATATTTTTGAATTGTTCCATTATCTTGTCTCTTTTGTATGCCTCTTCCTTGTTCAAGGCAAAACCCATGTACTTGCAGGCATGGTCATTCTTCAGGATGCATATGCACATCCGCTTATAAGTGGGAATTTCCCGGAATTCCGCGATGTCAATATCATCCAGATAATCCATGCGCACCGGCTTCTTGTTTGTCTTGTAATTCGTGGTATTTATCACTTCAATGGACACTCCTGCATCCCTCAGCTTCTGGATGGTCTCGTCAGCCAGACACCCCCCTTTTGTACGCCAGAATTCAATGCTGACGGTAAGCTTTTTCAAGTAGTTCCTCCGGGTCTCTTCCGGCAAGGTGGAAAGCAGGAACTGCATAAAGCCTTTCCACGTATACCCTTCGGGCAGTCGGACCGTCTGCCACCCCATAGCACGCGTCCCTCCGTAAATACCGGTAAAGTTCACCCCGTTGACCCGCCCTATCATTCTTCCCCAAGTATTCGGGTCGATGACACGATACAGCTTCAGGCTCTCTTGTGCCTCACAAAGAAAAGGGCTTGCCACACGCTGGCGTTCGATATTGACTCCGGCTTTATAATATAGGTCATACAAATGGTTATAGTCAAAGCCGAATTTGCCATTGGCCGTCCAGATATCCGTCGTCTTCCAATCATAAATGGGATAAGCATTGAAAATGTCATTGCCTATCTTCGAGGTCCAGCGGTAATTGTGGTACATCTGATACTTCCGGTTCAGATGGATGCTGCGCCAGCGGTTAAAACTCTCTTGCGTACGGATGCCTATGAGAAAGCAGGCACGCACTCCATCCTTCTTCTCATGCAGCCATTTGGCAAAGTGCATCTGGAACTCATAATCCCACATTTCGGGAGTGTAGAAAGGAAACGTCTCTTTAGTGAGGCAGCCTTTCGGCATCTTCCTTACCCAAATGTCCTCCAAATCCTCCTGCCACGGACGCCAGTAACTCTGGTACATCGACGTACAAGTCGTTACACGGAAAGGCACACAAACACGATACACCTCCAATATATCCTTATTCGCCTCCAATACCCGGTCCACATAATCAATGGTCATGCTGTACTGTATCTCATAGTCCATATGGAATACACACAGTTTACGGTTCAGCCGGTTCCGGCGGATATAGTCTATGCACAAATTCAGCAACACTCCACTATCTTTTCCTCCCGAAAAAGAGACGCATATCGTGTCAAATTCCCTAAAAATCACATCAAGACGTTCTTGCGCCAGTTCATACACATTTTTGGGTGCAGCCATAATTATCAGTTTTTCTTCATTTTCACATAACGGGTCCATACCTTGTCTTCCAAAAAGCCCAGCTCGCTGAAGACATCCCTATCTTCAACAAAGCTAACAGCCGTCAGACTACTCTCCTCGCCCTGCTTCTCAAGTACCTTTTCCAGAAGCAATTTTAGCGTGTCAACATTCCTTTCCTTAATATAATAGTTGTTGATGACACATTCATACTTCTTGTGCTCCACCGGCACAAAACCTACAACATGTTTATTATCCAGAGCAACAAACCACTCGTACTCTTCCGATGTCCGGAAAGGGTAATTGTAGTTCTGTTTCAGCACTTCCGGGCTCATAACCAAAGGGGCTACAAGCTCGTACAGCTTTTTATCCGTACCATGTAATTGCACTATCTGTATCATATCTACATTTATATTATTTGTAATTACGTGTTAAAGATAAAGCTTATTTACGACGGAATATTCTCCTTTTAAATAGATTTAAGAATATAGCCCTGTAATATAAAATATTAATAAATAAATATTATCCCCCTAATTTGTATATGTTGATTAATTTGGGTTTCTTTGCAAAAGAAAGTCACCCGAAGAGAAATAATGAAATATTTACTGCTTTTTATGACCTTTGCCAAGATAGGAATGTTCACTATCGGTGGCGGATACGCTATGATACCTCTCATTGAACGGGAAATCGTAAAAAAGAGATGGATGAGTAAAGAAGATTTCATGGAAATGTTTGCGTTGACCCAGTCACTTCCCGGTGTTTTTGCTGTCAATATATCCATATTCGTCGGCTACAAGCTGCATAAAGTAAAAGGTAGCCTGGTGTGTGCACTTGCCACAATCCTCCCCTCTTTTGTCATCATGATGCTGATAGCCATGTTCTTCGCTCATTTTCAGGACAACCAGGTGATGATACGCATCTTTAACGGTATCCGTCCGGCAGTAGTCGCACTGATTGTGATACCCTGCATTTCGGCTGCACGGGCACTGAAGCTGAAGTATTGGCAACTGGTGCTTCCAGCCATCGCCACCATACTCATCTGGCAATTCGGGCTATCCCCCGTATACATTGTCCTTGCAGGAATTGCAGGAGGAATGCTCTATACATTATGGTTAAAAGATAAACTGAGAAAATTACAGATATGATTTATTGGCAGCTGATATTGGTATATCTAAAAATCGGAATGTTCGGTTTCGGAGGCGGTTACGCCATGTTGTCCCTCATCCAATATGAGGTGGTGGACCACCATCACTGGCTCACCCTGCAACAATTCACGGACGTAGTGGCCATCTCGCAGATGACGCCTGGTCCGATAGGCATCAACAGTGCCACCTATGTGGGCTATGCAGTTACTCAAAGCGTGTGGGGAGCTGTCGTGACCACCATTGCAGTATGTCTTCCCTCGTTCATCCTGGTATTGCTCATCTCTTACTTCTTCGTGAAATGCAAGGACAACAAATACATCAAGGCGGCAATGTCGGGACTGCTGCCCATGTCCGTATCATTGATAGCTGCTGCTGCCCTATTGCTGATGAACAAGGAAAATTTCATAGATTACAAAAGCATACTTATCTTTGCAGCCGCTTTCGGCGTGACGTGGAAGTGGAACCTCCACCCTATCTTACTGATAATCCTTGCCGGAGTCGCAGGCTTCCTTCTATATTGAAGAAGCGGTAGAGACGGATACCATCTTGCGGGCATATGCCCACACCACGCAATAGGCAACCAGCGGTACGATGAACGCCCACACCATCGTCGTATGGTCTGCCACCAGTCCCATCAACAGCGGACCTACCACGCCTCCCACGGGAGACATCATCAGGAAAGAGGAAGCCCTCTTGGTATGGTTGCCCAGCCCGCGCAAGGAAAGTGCAAAAATCGTGGGAAACATAATAGCCTCAAATGCATATCCGCACAACAGAGCTGCAAGCGACACCATTCCTACATCCAGCAACACCAACAAGGTAGTCATCACAGTGCCCGTAGCACAAACCAGCAACATCTTCTCGGCACGCACACGTCCCATAATCCAGCTACCGGCAAAACGTCCTAACATAAATAATCCCAGTCCACCGAAAGAAAGCACTACGGAAGCTTCGCGGGCATTCATCCAATTCTGCTCCACCACGTAATTGATGAAGAAGCTGTTGATGGAAATCTCGCCGACCTCATAGGCAAACAAGGCTATCAGCCCGAAAATGAAAAGCCGGTGTGACCACAATCCGACCTTATTACCAGCTTCGTCCACCTCCACACTATGTTCAATCTCGGGCAACTTGATTCTTGAAAAGACCAGCGCTACCAGCAACACAATTACCCCCATGCAGATATAGGGCAATGCGACATTACCCGAGCCCGTCTGCCCATCCTTCGAGAAGAGTAGCAGTCCAGCCAGTACCGGTGCACAGATACATCCCAGACCATTGAAGGATTGTGCGAAATTCAGTCGGCTGGCAGCAGTTTCCTTTGCGCCCAATTCTGTGGCATAAGGATTGGCGGCAGTTTCAAGAAACGTCAGTCCGCAACCTATCACGAACAATGCAAACAAGAAAAGATTAAAAGACAGATAATGCTGCCCGGGGATAAAGAGCAGCGAACCGACGCCGTAAAGCAACAGACCGAATACCACACCCCGGCGATATCCGAAGCGACTGATGAAAAGTCCTGCAGGAATGGCCATGATGAAGTATCCCATATACATCGTCATCTGTATAAAGGCCGAATGTGTCTTCGTAATATCCAGTATCTCTTGAAAGTGCTTGTTCAGTACATTCAGAATGGCATGGGCAAATCCCCACAAAAAGAAAAGAGAGGTAATCAAAATGAAGGGCACAAGGTATTGTCCGCCCACCAATGGTATTCGTTTCTGTTTCATAATATGATAATTCCAGACAATCGTTGCAAGGCGATTGATAATTGCGGGTGCAAAGATAAACAAAACTCCCGGTCTTTACCCAACATTTTCCTATTCGCTATTGTACGGAGCAACTTTTTCTCTAACTTTACTGCCATCATACAATGTTAAGCCATGAAAAATGCCATCCCACGATACAATTTCTACAAAACTAAGTACGGAAGCGAACTTCTGATAGATGTCGTTGATTTGCAGTATACCCGGAAATTCTTGACCCAGGGAAAAGTACATATTCTGACCTACTATGACATCACCTTCATCACAGAAGGAGAAGGAGAATTCACTATCGGTAACCGGACACACTTGGCAGCTCCCGGTGATGTATTCTTCTCCAAACCAGGTGAGGTGCGCAGTTGGGACACAGACCGTATCGGCAACGGTCATGCTCTAATTTTTGAGGATACCTTTTTGACCTCTTTCTTCAAAGACCCACTATTCGTGCAGCACCTCCCGTTCTTCCGAATGGGAAAAATGGTAGACAAACTCCAACTGCCGAACGGGCTCTATGCACGAATACTCCAACTTCTGCACGACATAAAGGTCGAAATCGACTCTTTCCACCCACACGATACGGGCATATTACGCGCCTTACTTTACGAAGTCCTCATGCTACTCAACCGTGCCTACTGCACCTCTATCCCTCCGGAGACGGGTAAGGAGCCACATAAAGATATCAGCAGCTTCCACCTCAGCCGATTCTTCGAATTGGTTGGGGAGCACTTCCGGGAGCAGCATTCTGTACAATTCTATGCCGATAAACTATGCATCACTCCCAACTATCTGAACGAAATCCTCTCTTCGGCCATAAACATCAACGCCAAGCAGTACATACTCAACAAGGTTACAGACGAAGCCCAGCGTCTGCTCACCTACACCGACCTCCCCATTTCAGAAATAGCCTCCGAACTCCATTTCTCAACCGTCTCCTACTTTGTACGTAGTTTCCGACAATGTATAGGGTATACTCCCCTCGCCTACCGGAAAATGGAGAAACCGTGAAAAGTGACATATCCTCCTTCTTTTTTATTGTACAAAAGTTCCACTTACCGGCTATCTTTGCCCTTGAAACAATAACCCATAAAAAAAACAAACAATGAGAGATGCAGAAAAAACAGTAGGAAACATGATTGACAAGGAAAAAACCATCTTTGTCGGTTCGGTGGATGCCGAAGGCTTTCCCAACATCAAGGCCATGTTGCAAACCCGCAAAAGGGAAGGGCTCAAACACATTTACCTATCAACGAACACCTCGTCGATGCGCGTTTCGCAATTTCTCAAAAATAACCGGGCATGCCTTTACGTCTGCAACACACGCTTCTTCAAGGGCGTAATGCTGCGCGGCACGATGGAGATACTGACGGACAGCACCAGTAAGGAAATGATATGGCAGGAAGGCGACACTATGTACTATCCCGAAGGAGTGACTGATCCCGATTATTGTGTCCTGAAGTTCACCGCCTTCTCCGGTAGGTATTACAGCGGATTTAAATCAGAAGACTTCACGATAGAATAAACGGGCCATCCGTTCCAGTCCATCAGCAAGCAGAGCCCGGGGACAAGCGATATTCAGCCGGATAAAGCCCTCTCCACCGGGACCGTACATCGTACCGGAATTGACCATCAGATGCTGTTGTTCTTGCAAACGCAAGGCGACAACATCTGAGCTGATACCGGAAGCACGGCAGTCTATCCAAACCAAATAAGTTCCTTCGAGTGGCAGCACGGGATATTGTGGTAACCGTTCCTTGAAAAAGCAGCAGAGGTATTCGTAATTCCCCCGCAGATATTTCCGCAAGGCATCGAGCCATTCCCCACCTTCGTTGTAAGCTGCCATTGTGGCGATTACGCCGAACGGATTGACGTCGCATACCTCGTTGATGTTAATGGCTCTGTCAATACGGCGGCGCACCTCTTCATCGGCTGCGATGATATTGGCGATTTGCAACCCGGCAAGGTTGAACGCCTTACTCAGCGAAACGCAAGTGACGGAATTTTGCAAAAAGCGTTCGGACAAGGAGGCAAAGGGTGTGTAGTCATATCCTTCGTAAGTCAGTTCACAATGAATCTCATCCGCCACGACAAACACCTCATTCCGTAAACAAATATCACCTATATGCTGCAGTTCTTCCGGAGTCCAGACCCGTCCGACCGGATTGTGAGGATTGCACAGCAGCAGGATTTTTGCTTTCGGATCGGAAGCTTTCCTTTCAAGATCGGCAAAGTCGATTACGTAGCGGCCATCCTGATAAACGAGATTATTGGCAAACAACTCGCATCCGTCATTACGGATAGATGAGTAGAAACAATTATAGGCAGGAGTCTGAACGATGACTTTATCACCCGGCATGGCCAAGGCTTTGATAATGGCTGACAGAGCCGGCACGACACCACTCGTATAGATAATCCACCGGGAATCAACCTGCCAGCGATGCCGGTCATCGAACCACCGGACAACCGCATCATAATAGGCTTCGGGTACTTTTGTATAACCGAAAATACCGTGCGCCACCCGCTTTTGTAAGGCATCGATAATAGCGGGTGCTGTACGGAAATCCATATCTGCCACCCACATGGGCAGTACATTCTCCTCTTCGGGAGTATCCCATTTATAAGAATTCGTCCCGCGACGCGAGATGATTGTATCGAAATCGTATTTCATAATTTATAAATCCAGTTACCATCCCAAAGCCTCAACTCACAATCGGCAGGCGCCTTTATATTTTCGTCGAGAATGATTTCCCCATAGCTTTCGGCAGTGATACTGCCTGTCCGTGGATTCTTCACCCCACCTATCGCCCCCTTGATGGTTGCCTGCACCGAACTGTACTCGAAAGCCCGGTCGCAGTCGGGACCAAAGGTGCAATTCTCCAGTACGAGGTCGTGGGCATAGCAGAGCGGTTGCTCACCGGTTATATGGCAGTTCACCAACCGGAGATTGTGCGAATGCCAGCCGAGATATTCGCCATTGAGTTCGGAATCGTAGATTGTCACATTCTCCACCTCCCAGAAGGCATCCTTCGTAGTGATTTTGGCATTGCGCAACTCCACATTCTTCACATACTGGAAAACGTACTTGCTGTCGCTTTCCAATCCGTCTATGCGGATGTCGCTGCTGAACATGAACGGATAAGTTCCTCCATGCAACTTCAGATTTCTGATGTTCAGATTCTGGCAACGCCAGAATACTTCATCGGCATCGTTCATCTCTACATTCTCAATTTCGATGTCGTGCATCTCGCGGAACATTTTGGGTGCGTCGATACGCGTATCGGTCATTTTCAGATGGTCGGAATACCACAGTGCCGAACGCCCGCCGACATCGAAAAAACAACGGTCGATTACAAACCCGTGAACATGCCAGAAGGGGTAATTCCCTTCGAATCGACAATTGACAGCTTCGATGTTGCTGCATTCCTTGATGGCTGATTCTCCGGCATGGATAATTACATTCTCCAAACGTAAGTCATGTGATTCAAACAAAGGTCTTTCTCCACCGAATGCTGTATTTGATATTATTTTCATCTTGTTTTCAATTTTATTATTCTATTCTCTTTATCAATTTTGCGGGGACACCACCTACTATTGTGATCACGACGGCGTGGGCCTGGCAGTGGAAAAGTTTATTTTGAATGAGGAGACCTGACCTGTGAATCTGATCGTTTTCGATTTGGAATGGAACATCGGCTACCAGCCGAAAACCTTCCTCTATCACGGCACGGAGCTGACGCTGCGCGGTGAAATCATTCAGATCGGCGCGGCCCGCATCAATGACCGCGGCGACGTGCTGGATACGTTTGAGGTCAACCTCAAGCCGCACATTTTCCGCAAATTGCAGCATCATATCGCCAAGGTCACGGGTCTGTCCCAGGGCGACCTGGACGCGGGCCTGCCGATGAAGGAGGGCCTGCAGAAATTTCTTGACTGGGCGGGCGACGATGCCGAACTGGCCGAGTGGGGCCTGGACGACGTGCCGGTTTTAAAGCAAAACCTGTTCCTCGTCGGGCTGGATGAAAACTGGCCGAACCGCTGGTACGATCTGCAGCGCATCTTCCTGCAGGCTTACCCCCGCAAGGAGGGAGAGGGCCTGACCCTGGAAAGCGTTGTGGACCGCTTGGGCATCCCCAAGGAAGAACCGTTCCACAACGCACTGGACGACGCGCTCTATACGGCCAGGGTCTGCCGCAAGCTGCCGCTGGCCGAGGGCCTCGCGACCTATCCGACGGAGGAGGAGCTGCTGACCGAGGCACTGCTCGGCACCGAGAACACGGGCCGCGACGTGCGGCTGTTCATGAACCGTATGGAACACGACGACTACCGCAGCGTGCCCGAGCTGTATCAGGCCGACTGCCCTGAGTGCGGCGCACCGCTGCAAAACGACGAGGTCTGGCTCAAGCGCGGCAACACGGGCTACTTTACCAGAGCAGCCTGCCCCTACTGCGGGCACTGGTATCTGCGCTTTAAGCTGAGCCGCCGCGACGGCCTGCATTGGAGCTTTGCCCGCTGCATCGACCCGGCTACCCCGGAGTACGATGCCAGATGGGACAAGCAGAAGGCAGCTCTGCTTGAGCGCATGAAGCGCAAGCAGGAGCGGAATATAAAAGAGTGATGAACCCCAGGCTCCGTCTCCTGGGGCCGTCTCCCCCGTAACCGGGGGAGGCTTTTTTATTTTCCGTCCTCCCGCTCTTGACAAATCCGGCGTTCTGTCTTATGATTGATGAAAACGTAACACAATTTTTACAAAATTGCAAATATAGCAACAAGAGGTACAAGATGGATACAGAACGCTGGCAGATCTTATTAAAGGCAATCGACCACGGCAGCCTGCGTGCGGCGGCGGAGGAGATGGGTTTTACGGTCTCCGGCATCAGCCGCAGCGTGGCAACGCTGGAAAAGGAGCTGGGCTTTGACCTACTGCACCGCGCCAAAAGCGGCGTGCAGCCCACCGCGGAATGCTGCCAGCTGCTGCCGTCGGTGCGTGAGCTGCTGTTTGCGCAGGAGCGGCTGGAACAGACCGCAGCCAAGGTGCGCGGCGCAGACTGCGGCACCATTGTCATCGGTACGGCGTATAACTGCTACTATGAGTGGGTCACCCGGATGATGGCGGCGTTCCGCACACGGCACCCCGGCGTGGTCATCAAGATCGTCAACGGCACCAGCAGCGAGCTGGCCGAGATGCTGCTGGATCACCGCACGGATTTTTGCCTCATCAGCCACCGTGACTCGCTGCCCATCCGCCAGGACGAGCTGATGGTCCTGCTGCCCAAAAACCACCCGCTGGCGGACCGCGAGTCCTTCCCGGTGGAAAGCCTGAAGACCGAGCCGTTCATCGACAGCTACCCGGGCATGGAGACCGACATTACCCTGATTTTTGACAAGCTGAAAGCCCGCCCCGACGCGCGCTATTCCACGATGGACATCACGGCGACCTATGCCATGGTGTCGGCGGGCTTGGGCATCAGCGTAAACAACGCCATCAACCACCAGGGCGGCTATCCCGGCGTCGTGGAGCGCCCGATGAATCCCCACCAGATGATGGAGATCGGTCTCGCCTGCGGCGAGAACCTCGCCCCCGCCGCCCAGGCGTTCCTGGATTTCGTGAAGGAGCGGCTGCCGGAATAAGAATGCCTTCCCCCGCGGGCGGGGGAAGGGGGCCGAGGCCC
>OGDA01000702.1_pt1 | contig 15182 bp, 14 predicted proteins | sample 1570281 | NCBI WGS metagenome assembly OGDA01 (sample SAMEA2582184, study PRJEB24529) | metagenome
AAATTTCATAGATGTCTATATAACGTAAAAAATTACGTAAAACTATTTATAATTCATAAAAAATGGTCGCAACAGTGTGCATCGCGGTCATGTCGCGGCCGGTCGGTGCGGCGGGAGGAAAGGATGGTGAAAAGTCGGCGCGAAAATGCGACGGAAGGCGGGACGCCCTTGCCCGGTCGGTTTTGTCGTATATATCCAAACCGACAAAAGATTTTTCGCTCGATTTCACATTGCAAAAGTTTGAATATTCAAAAATAATTGCACGATTTTTGTTTTTTTAATAAAAACATCTCTGAATTTGTCATTTTATTCGCTTTAACCCTAATTTGATATGAAAAACATGAAGTATTTGTCGCTACTGGCAATTTTAGGGTTGCTTGTCGGCTGTACCAGTGACTTGACCACAGAGGAAGTCCCCCAACCTCCGTCCGTCCCCGAGCAGAAAATCTCGCACGTCGTCCCCGTCGAACAAGCCCTTGAGGATTTGCAAGGCCTTCTCGAGGCGATCGACGCTCCGGCGGAAGACGGCGCTGTCACCCGCAGCGGCGGCATACGGCGTGTGAAAAACGTGACGACGGTTTCTCCCGAAGCGTTAAGTCCCGGCGGTACCCGCAGCGAAGCCACGGCCGACGTGGAGGATCTGCTCTACATCGTCAATTTCGAGAACGAGGCGGGCTATGCCATTCTGGGGGCCGACGACCGGTTGGAGCCGGTCTATGCGGTCGTCGATGAAGGAAGCCTCACGACCGAAGAGTTCCGGTATGCCGTAACGGTTACTCCCGAGCAGGCCGAAGCGGACGGTGAATTGGTATTCCCCCTGCAAATGGTTGCACAGGCCGCGATCATTGGAATCGAAAATGCCGATATAGATGCTGATGGAGGAGTCGCACCTATGAGCGACGACGGGCGTCACACGGGGGATTTAGGAGGCAATGTTTTAAGAGAGGAATACACTCCGTTCGTTGTTCAAGAAAGGATAGGACCGCTGATTCCGGTAAAATGGGGGCAGGGGGCACCGTATAATGTTTGTTGTCCTTTGGTCCATGGACAATCTCCTGTTGCTGGTTGCGGAGCCATTGCTGCCGCACAAGTAATGGTATCGAATTATTGGAATTATGGATACGCTCCGAAATCAATAGGAAAAACTGCGATCGATTGGACTTTGATAAGACGAACCATATTGAGTCCAAAACTTGTATCTTCAGGAATAAATGGAATGCCAAGTCCTGAAGGTTACGCAGTGGCTATGCTAATCGCTGCTGTGGGAATAGATATTGACACTGAATATGGCTTGGAAGAGAGCATGGCATATGCTTATGATTTACAAGGTTTTTTAATCCGTATGCCCTCCAAAAATGTCACTTACGAAACATATAAGAACAGTTGTGTGCGAAATATGTTACATGACCAACAAAAAGCAACCATTATGAGGGGAGTTCATATAGAGAATGGCGAAAAAAAGGCACATTTTTGGAATTTGGATGGATGGCTCTATCGTACAAGATACATAAAAACATATTACCGTAATGGTACTGTTTCTCAAAGAGGACCTTTCGGACAAACTCTTGTCCATTGCAATTTCGGGTGGGAAGGAGTTGCAGACGGATATTATTACGATGGAATATTCGATTTGAGCAAAGGTCCGGTTATGCCGGAAGATTCGGATGCCGGTACTCCAGCTTCTAGATATTACAAAGATTTAAGTATATTTACTTATACGTTAGTATTATGAATATTGGAAAAATAATCTGCCTGTTATTGATAATCCCGTTGTGCTGCGGATGTAACGAACACGAAACATCTTCTGCCCCTTCATTTCGACAATGCTTTATCGAAGTTTATTACAGCGGAGGTTTAGAATTACCAATGCTCCAAACCGGGTATTTTGGAACACAACCTACCGTTCCGCCACAAAATTTACAAACAGGATTTGTCATAACTCCGAATTACTCACACAATAACATGTGTGATTCGTTCTCCGATCCGGAAGAGTTTCTGCGATTAGCAACACGCAACGATGATACGTCATTCAATCAATGGGTTCCGGACCATCTCTGTCTTCGCACCCCTGCTTTTGCTAATAATTTCCGAGAGCTGCATGTTGTGAGTAATGCCGATTGGGACGAAGAGCATCCTGCCGGTAGTCTGCTGGATGATATTCTACTTGTGCGACTTTATTCCTATGCCAATTTTATTCACGAAGGATATCCCGGGAAAAACGACAATACGTTTCTATCCAAAAGGAAGTATTTGTCTGTAATTAAAAAGTTAATGTCGGAGCTGACGCCTGCGGATATGGAAATGATTTACTGTTGTGAAGTCAACGATTTTTCCACTGATACATTATATCCCGTGATTGTTTTCACCAGCGCCCCGACGCTCGAAAAAGAGCATACATTGACACTTCGCTGGACGACCGTCGAGGGCGATGTCAAGACTGCCTCGGTCACCTGCACGCCGGAGGTCGATCCTGCGTTGCAATAAATAGCCGACAGGAACAGCATAATATAAGGTCGAACTTCAATACGGGCTAAAATTCTTGCCGCTCCAGTCCTGTTTCGCAAGAAAGACGCTCTAGACAAACGTTTGATCCATTGCAATTTCGGATGGGGAGGGACAGCCAACGGGTATTATTACTACGGAGCTTTCGATCTGCGCAACGGACCGGAGGCCGGTTATGACGGTGAGGACACGAGTTCGTCCAGCGACAAGTATTACGATATGGAATTGATAGTCACTTACACCAATTGTCCTTAAAAAACGTATGATTATGACACGAAAAAACTTGATATTATTGTTGTTCTCACTCCTGACACTGAACTCCTGCAACAAACATGAAGGTCCGGAGTTGAGGTTTTGCGAGAACTACATCCAAAACTATTGTCAGGGGGATTTGGTATTGCTGTCCCGAAGTCCGGACCGCCCCCCCCCGCAAATCCCGGCAGACCCGCAAACCCCCATACGCAATTTTTGGATAGAATTGACCGATTGCGAGTGGATTTCCCCCGAAAGCGACCCTCAGGAGTTCGAACGCCTGGCGATTCGCAACGGGGACGTCGGTTATAACCGCTGGCTCGAGTTTTGGGAGTACCCCTCTGCTTTTGCCGATAATTTTCAGACAATGCATATTACCAGCAATGCCGACTGGGATGAAGAGCATCCGGCGGGGACATTGCTGGACGATATCCTGTGGGCCGAATTTTGGTCCTACGCCGATTATATCCGTAGCGGATACGAAACAGGGGGCGGCAACAATGTACAGATGCTCGTCGAGGATTTGAAAGCCGACGATATGCAGATGATACGTGACTATGTGATTATCTATTTCACAAAGACCCCGACCATTGATCCCATTCACACGCTCACTGTCGAATGGACCACCGTCGAGGGGGAGGTCAAGACCGCCTCGCTCACTTGCCGGCCGCAGGTCAATGCGAAAGAATAACCTGCGTGCAGTCACGTACGATTTAACAAGATAGAAGAGCCATGAAAAAGAGTTTATTGCTATTGTTGCTGCCGTTTTTATGCGGATGTTCGGAAAAGGAAGAGCCGATCGGAGGACCTGTCATCGGACCTACTTATTTGATAGCCCGTTACGTGGAAGGAGATATGAAGCTGGACTATATTCCCCGGACCGCTGCGACGGACGGCAAATCGAATACGCTTTACATAGACTGGGCCGACACCGAAGAGTATTATAATCCGGATATGGAGAAATACAATCTTGGCCGGCAAGAGTTCTGGACTCCCGAAAACAAGGCGAAATATCTCGAAATCGCAAAAAGAAACGGGGATGAAATCGGTGCGTACGAGGGCGGCACGCCTCCCGGTCTGTATTTCGGCGATCAGATTGCCCTTGCCGATAATTTCACTTCGATGCATATCACGAGCGATGCCGACTGGGATGAGGAGCATCCGGCCGGCAAACCGCTCGACGACCTGTTCCGGGTATCGGTGCGGAGTTGGAAACAGAGGGATGAATACGGGGCCCCGCTTCTTTGCCGCGAGAGGATGGATCGGATCGGGCCGGAACATTTGCAGATGATCCCTTTCAATCCGAAGAATCCGTGGGACGGCCGGAAGAATTTGCGGCCGATCGAAATCGAACCGCTTGCCGAGCCTGCGTCGGAGCAACATCACCGATTGACGCTCACGATGACCACCACCGACGGACGTACAAAATCGACTTCGATCGACTATCCGCCGAAAACGGGACTATAGCCGACCTTATACTGTAGCCCGATCAATCGGACCGGCGGGAACAGGTAACTTCAGGTAATATTAATTGCTGCCGGGGGTTGTCTGTATGGGGAAATTATCTCCGAGGAAACTTGACTGTACCTGTCGCCGGGAACAGCGGCGCAACGTCCGTTGCAAGCAAAATTTCGGGACATGAAACAGAATAATCTGATGTCAAGTCGTATTCAGAGCACGAAGGAAAAGGAGAACGGAAACGATCCTCATACAGGAATCGTTTCCGTTCTTTATTACATCCGCCGGTCGCTATTTCTTCCCGGTTTCGGCGATGATCTTCCGAAGGGCGGCGGTAAACTCTTCGGCCGGCATGGATCCTGTTATCTTGCCCAGCAGGTCGCCCTCGGTATTGAATACGAGGTAGGTCGGGATCGACCGTATGCCGTGTTTGCCTGCCAGGGCTTTCCCGGTCGGTTTGTCGATGTCGTACTTGGCCGCGACGAAATATTCGTCCATAAAGTCGCCCACCTCCTTTTTCGAGAAGACGTCGCGCTCCATCGCCTTGCAGGGGCCGCACCAGGTGGCGTATAAATCGATGAAAACCAATTTGTCTTGAGCGATGGCCTCTTTGCGGACCGCATCGGTCGAAGAGTCCAGGAACCGTACCTGCGCGTCGGCTGCGGCGCTGATGCCCAGCACGAGTAAAAGGGTAAAAAGAATTTTTTTCATTTTCGTATTTTATTAAGAATAACGAAACGGGTGCTGCTAAAATTGTGCCGCCTCGTTCTGCGCCGTACTCAACAGGCCGCAGGCCGCTTGGATATCTTCGCCGCGAGAGGTGCGGATGGTCGTGTGTATGCCTTTGGCGGTCAGAGCATCACGGAACGCGATCATGGCCCGGTCGTCGGGGGAGAAATAAGGCGATCCGGGAATTTTATGGAAACGGATCAGGTTGATCCGGCACTTGATGCCGTCCAGCAGGCGGCATAGCTCGCGGATGTGACGCGGAGAGTCGTTCAGGCCGCTCATGACGATGTATTCGAACGATACCCGCCGCTGGTGCGTGAAATCGTATCGGCGCAGGATTTCCACGACTTCGCGGATCGGCCATGCCTTCTCTATGGGCATGATTTCGGCCCGTTCGTGCGGAAAGGGGTTGTGCAGGCTCACGGCCAGATGCACCTGGGTCGCCTCCAGAAATCGTTCGAGCCGGGAGGCTACACCGGCGGTCGAAACCGTGATTCGTGTGGGCGACCAGCCGAATCCCCACGCCGAAGTGAGGACTTCGAGCGCCGGCAGCAGACTGTCCAGGTTGTCGAGCGGTTCGCCCATGCCCATGAAAACGACGTTGGTGAGCCGTTCCCGTTCGGGCAGCGACTCGATCTGGTTGAGGATTTCGTTCGTCGAAAGGGAGTGCTGGAGCCCCTGTCGTCCAGTTGCGCAGAAACGGCAGCCCATACGGCAGCCCGCCTGCGACGAGATGCAGAGCGTCGCCCGGTCACCGTCGGGGATGTAGGCCGATTCGATGAAATGGTTCTGCGAGGTACGATAGAGGTATTTTTTCGTGCCGTCGGTCGAAATGCTGACTTTTTCGGGAGCGGTGAGTCCGACTTCGTACGTTTCGGCGAGCAGGGCCCGGTGCCGGGCGGATAGATCGCTCATCGCCTCGATCGTTGTCGCGTGCTTGTCGTAAAGCCAGCGTGCGATCTGTTTCGCCGCGAAACGGGGCATCTCCAACCGGTTGCAGAGAGCTTCCAATTGGGGCAGGGTTTGTCCGTAAAGATATTCGTGTCGGGGCATGGAAAGCGGTCGTGAGGGAGTTTTCGGGAACAAAATTAGTCAAAAATAAAGATTTTTCAGACCGAAAGCGCTGTTTTTGATTTTTTATCCCTATATTTGTCGGTAGTTAGTGTGCCTTCGGGTCACTTGAAAGGATAACAATAAACAGGAACAATAATGGAAATTAAGAAATCACCGAAAGCCGACCTGGAGAACAAACGGGGTCTTTTCCTTGAAATCGGTTTGGTCGTGGCGTTGGTACTTGTTATTGGTGCATTCGCCGTGACTCCGAAGGAACATCGTATCGAGAAAGTCGATCTTGGCTATGCTCCCGTCGAAGTGGAAATTGTCGAGGTTACCCGCGAGGACCAGAAGCCGCCCGAAGCTCCCAAGAAAGTCGATATGGCCGTCGTGAGCGACATGCTGGAAGTCGTAACCAACGATACCAAGATCGAAACGGAGATCGATTTTGCGGAGTTTGATGTGAACCAGGCGATCGAGGTGGCTCCCGTTCAGACCGAGGAGGTCTTCGAAGAGGAGATTTTCATCGTCGTGGAGGAGAAAGCGTCTTTCATGGGCGGCGACGAAGGTACTTTCCGCAACTGGGTGCAGCAGCGTGTGAAATACCCCGCGATCGCTCAGGAAAACGGCATCCAGGGTAAGGTAACCATCTCGTTCGTGGTGAATACGGACGGTTCCGTATCCAATATCGAGGTGTTGAGAACCCCCGACAGGACCTTGTCGGACGAGGCGGTACGTATTATCAAATCTTCTCCGAAATGGACCGCCGCCAAGCAGCGTAACAAGTCGGTTCGTCAGAAGTTCGTCATTCCGATCGATTTCCGTATTTCGGATTAAGGTTTGTTTGAAACATTTGATAAGGGTATCCTGCGTGAAGCCGGGATACCCTTATTTTCACCGTGCAGGAAGATGTGTCTTTCCGAAGGCGCATAGTCGTGCAGAAATCGTATGGCAGATTGGAACAGAATAAGAATAAAGAGATTGTAACGAAGAACGATCGACCCGCTTCCGGGGCCGGGTTCGAACGGGCCGTACTGGTCGCGGTCATCCGGGATCAACAGGATCCGCGTCAGGCGGAAGAGTACCTCGCCGAATTGGAATTTTTGGCTGAAACGGCCGGTATCGTAGGTGTCCGTCGTTTTACGCAGCGCCTTCCGCAGCCGTCGGCCCGTATTTATGTCGGTCCGGGGAAACTGGAGGAGATCGCTGCCTATTGCAAGGAGGAGGAGATCGACGTGGCGATTTTCGACGACGAACTCTCTCCGTCGCAGACGCGCAACATCGAGGCGGCCATGCCCTGCCGGATTCTCGACCGCACGCGTCTGATTCTCGATATTTTCATGTCGCGGGCGCAGACGGCCTATGCCAAGACCCAGGTGCAGTTGGCCAATTACCAGTATATGCTCCCGCGTCTGTCGGGTATGTGGACGCACCTGGAGCGGCAGCGGGGCGGCACGGGAACGCGCGGCGGTGCCGGCGAGCGCGAGATCGAAACGGACCGTCGAATCATCCGCAACCGGATCAGCAAACTCAAGGAGGATCTCCCAAAGATCGACCGTCAGATGGCTGTCCAGCGATCGAACCGGGGTTCGATGGTGCGTGTGGCGTTGGTGGGTTATACCAACGTCGGCAAATCGACCCTGATGAACCTGATTTCGAAAAGCGAGGTGTTCGCCGAAAACAAACTCTTCGCCACGCTCGATACGACGGTGCGAAAGGTGGTTTTCGACAACCTGCCTTTCCTGCTGTCGGATACCGTGGGTTTCATCCGCAAATTGCCGACCGAACTGATCGAGTCGTTCAAATCGACCCTCCGGCCTGTTGCTGCACGTGGTCGATATTTCGCATCCGCAGTTCGAGGACCAGATCGCCGTGGTGAAGCAGACGTTACAGGATATCGGTGCCGGGGATAAACCGGTTTATCTGGTTTTCAACAAGGTGGACGCTTATACTTATGTGGAGAAGGAGCCTGACGACCTGACGCCTTCCACACGTGAAAATCGTTCGCTCGAAGACCTGAAACAGAGCTGGATCGCCCGGGCCAATACGCCCTGCATCTTTATTTCGGCAGTCGAGAAGATCAATATCGAGAAGCTGCGTTCGGATCTGTACGGCATGGTCCGTGAAATCCATTCGGGCCGCTATCCATTCAACAACTTCCTCTATTGACCTGAAACAAAAGTTAAATAAATACAACCTTATGTTGCACATTCTCAACAGTCAGAACACCATTCTCAACAAGTTTGTCGCCGAAATCCGCGACAAGTCGATTCAGAAGGATTCGATGCGTTTCCGCCGTAATCTGGAGCGTATCGGAGAGGTCATGGCCTATGAAATATCGAAAACGTTCGAGTATGCGGTGAAAGTGGTCGAAACTCCGCTGGGCGAGGCTTCGGTAGCGATGATCTCCGACCAGGTCGTGATCGCTACGATCCTTCGTGCGGGACTTCCTTTCCATCAGGGATTCCTGAACTACTTCGACGACGCGCAGAACGCTTTCGTTTCGGCTTATCGCAAGAGTACCAAGGACGGCAAGTTTACCGTCAAGGTCGAATACATCTCGTGTGGCGAGCTGGAGGGCAAGACTTTGCTGCTGGTCGATCCCATGCTGGCTACCGGTTCTTCCCTCGTGCTGGCCTACAATGCGCTGTGCGAACGGGGCGGGCAGCCCGCGCATACCCATGTCGCGGCGGTTATCGCCAGCGAACAGGGGGTCGAATATGTGGAGAAGAATATGCCCAAGCGCACGACCACGATCTGGTGTGCTGCGGTGGACGAGGAATTGACTTCGCGGGCTTATATCGTGCCGGGTATCGGCGATGCGGGCGATCTGGCTTATGGTGAGAAGATCTGACGTGCGACGCCTGTTGTTTCTGGGGGCCGTTTTCTGTACGACAGTAGGTTGGATGCTGTTGCAGAAGCCGGCTTTCCTGCTTTTCTACCACACTCGGGCAGCAGAGGCCTCTTTCGGAGAGTGGCTCGGAGTTCTTTGGCACGGACTCTCGCTCGACTGCACGGTGGCGGGTTACGTCACCGCTTTTCCGGTCGTCGTCGTGCTGGCATCGTTTTGGATTCCCCTTTCGCAGCGGGTGTGGCGGATCATTCTGACGGTCTATTTTTCGCTGATCGCACTGGTGACGGCCGCGATCTTCGCCGTCGATCTCAACCTGTACGGCTATTGGGGCTTTCGGCTCGACGGTTCGGTGCTGATCTACCTTGCCGATCCTGGGGAGGCGCTTGCGAGTGCCAGTTGGGGCGAAGTTCTGCGGCAGATTATAATCATGCTGGTTTATGCCGGGGCGATGATCTGGAGTTATCGGCGGATTTTACGGCTTTTCCGGGTCGAACCCGTTTCCCTGCGGGGCCGGATCGTCCCGACGGTTGCGGCGCTGCTGATCGGCGGCTTGACTTTTCTGGCGATCCGGGGCGGTGTGACGGTCGCCACGGCGAATGTCAGCAAGGTCTATTTCAGCTCGAACATGTTCCTGAACCACGCTGCGACGAACCCCGTTTTTTCGTTTCTCTCTTCGGTCGGGGACAATGAGAACTATGCCGAGGCCTATCCGTTTTTCGAAGAGGAGCGGCGGAAAACTCTTTTCGAAGAGTTGCGGGGCAACCGTCCCGGGGCCGATGCCGGTACGCCCCGGTTGTTGCGCAGCGACCGGCCGAACGTCGTACTGATCCTGTTGGAGAGCTTCGGCCGAACGATCATGGACGAAACGGTGAACGGCGAGCCTGTGATGCCTAACATGCAGCGTTTCAAGCGGGAGGGTGTCTGGTTCGAAAACTTCTTCGCCAATTCGTTCCGTACCGATCGGGGACAGGTGGCCGTCCTGTGCGGATTTCCGGCCCAAACGACCATGTCGATCATGAAGCTGCCGCGAAAAAGCGCCACGTTGCCTTCGCTGGCCCGTTCTCTCGGCCGGGAAGGTTATCGTTCGGTATTCATGTACGGCGGCGACCTGAACTTCACCAACCAGGCTTCGTTCATGTATTCGACTGGCTGGGAGGAACTGATCTGGCAGAAGGATATGCAGCTCGACGCCCCGACTTCGAAATGGGGCTATGCCGACGACGTGGTGGTCGATCTTTTCGGGGACGAGGTGGAAGCGCTGGGCAGAGCGGAACAACCGTTCCTGGCGGGTCTGCTGACCCTTTCGAGCCATGAGCCGTTCGAGGTGCCGTTCGCAAAATTCGATGACAAGCTGTTGAATGCCATGGCCTTCTCCGATGCACAGATCGGACGTCTGATCGACCGGCTGCGGGAGTCGCCCGTGTGGGACAATTTATTAGTGGTGCTGGTCGCCGATCACGGCTACCCCTATCCGTACGATCTGGCCTACAACGCTCCGCTGCGACACCGGATTCCGATGATTTGGCTCGGAGGCGCACTTGCGACCGCCTCCCGAACAGTAGATACGTATGCCTCGCAAATCGACATTTGCGCTACGCTTCTGGCGCAGATGGGCCTTCCGCACGACGAATTCGATTACAGCAAGAATATTTTCGGAGCGACTCCGCCCCATAAGTTCGGTTACTACTGTTTCAGCGACGGGTTCGGCGTGATCGACGCCGACGGCGAAACGGTCTATGACAATACGGGCGAAACGGTGCTTTCTCAAACCGGCCCGCAGTCCGAAAGGTTGGAGTGGGGCAAGGCGATGTTGCAGACCACTTACGAAGATATCGGGCGGCGCTGATCCGAAGGGATCGGTACGGAAAAGGTCATCGCGGGAACGATGACCTTTTTTCGTGGGTGGAAACAGGCTTATTTATCGCTTTTGGGCATTAGGGAGCGGGCTTCCAGAAATGCGTAAAAAGCCTCCTTGTAGCCGTCTGAAACGGGGATGTACGTTTTGCCGAAGACGATCCGGCCCCGCTCGATGATTCGGATTTTGGAGGGTTGGACGATGTAGGAGCGGTGTACCCGGACGAAACGTTCGGCGGGTAGTTGTTCTTCCAACGTCTTGAGGCTTATGAGCGACAGCACGGGGCGGGGTTCGTCTTCGACGTAAATCTTTACGTAGTCCTTGAGTCCTTCGATGTAGAGGATTTTATCTAATTCGATCTGCCGAAGCCGGTATTCGGTCTTGACGAAGATGCTTCCGGGCCCAGCTTCTGCAGGCGATGGTTTGCCGACGCTGCGGCGCTTGAGTTCGAACCATTCGAAGGCTTTGTTGGAGGCCGTCAGGAAGTCGGCATAGCTGATCGGCTTGAGCAGGTAGTCCACCGCACCCACGCGGAATCCTTCGACGGCGTATCGGTCGAAAGCCGTCGTGAAGACGACCCGGGTCCGGGTCGGGAGCATCCGCGAGAGTTCCATGCCGCTGAGTTCCGGCATCTGGATATCGCAGAAAAGCAGGTCCACCGGTTCGGTTTTCAGGGCCTCGAGTGCCGTGATGCCTCCGTTGTAAGCTCCCTTCAATTCCAGAAAGGGGGTTTTCCGCACGTAGCTTTCGAGCAGTTCGACCGCCAGCGGCTCGTCGTCGATAATGGCGCAGGTCAGTTTCATCGGTCGGTCAGGTTAATGCGGAGCAGGGTTTCGTACGTGTCGCCGTGTTGTCCGTATTTCATTTCGTAACGCCCGGGATAGATCATTTCGAGCCGCCGGCAAAGGTTCGCAAGCCCGATGCCCGAGCCGCTGCGGTCGGCCTCCGATTTGGGGAAGAAGCTGTTCTCGATCCGGCAGGCGAGTACTCCTTCCTCTTCCCGGATGTCGATGTCGATGAACGAAGGGCGGTCGTTGCTTACGCCGTGCTTGAAAGCGTTTTCGACCAGCGAGATGAAGAGCAGCGGCGCCACGAGGGTATGCGACGGATTTTCGGGCAGCGAAACATCGAGCCGCACATGGCGCGGCAGGCGGATGCGCATCAGCTCGATGTAATTGCCCAGGAAGTCCATTTCGGCCTTGAGAGGTACCGTCGGCCGGCTGCTGTCGTAGAGTACGTACCGCAGCAGGCGGCTCAGGTCGTGCACCGTTTGCTGGGCCCGGTCGGGATCGAGCTGGATGAGCGAATAGATGTTGTTGAGCGTGTTGAATAGGAAATGGGGGTTGAGCTGGCTCTTGAGGTTTTGCAGCTCCGCTTCGGAGCGGCTGCGCTCCAAGTCCTTGCGGATGTTTTCGGCCCGGTACCACTGTCCCGTCATCCGGATGGCGACGCTCACTCCGACTACCAGCAGGTAGAGCATGGCATTGCGCAGGAAGAAGAACATCGTATCCTGCCACGGACGCTCCATCGGCGGATGGTGGGGGCGCGGCGGTATTCCGAAGCGGAAGAAAAGGTGTACGAGTAGCATGACTCCGGCCACGAGCAGCGCATTAGCGAGCAGGAATCGCCCCACATGCCGCGTGAAAAGGTAGCGGTCGATCAGCAGGAGGTAGTTCACGTAAAATACTGCCATGAAGGAGAGGGGAACCACCAGAAACCGCACGTATTCCTGCATGTTCATAACGGGTTCGCGGCCGCCCGGTACGAAGAGGGGAAGGCCGAAAACCACGCTCCAGGCCGCCAGGTGGAGCCAGAAGCCCGTATGTCTGGATTGCAGGGATGTCATCCTGTTGCAAATATAGGAATTATCCGGGTATTTCATGCTTCTTTTTCTGTATGGCGACGGCTGTTTCGGATTCGGCCGGTTTTCCGAAAAAATAGGGTCGGTATCTTATCCTGAAAAGCGGTTATTCGTAGCGCAGTGCGTCGATGGGGTTGAGCATCGCGGCTTTCTGGGCCGGGTACCATCCGAAGAAGATGCCTGTAAGGGTGCAGACGGCGAACGAAAGGAAAACGCTCCAGGGCTGGATATAGATCGGGAATGCCGCGAAGATATTGACGAGTACGGCGGCGCCCACGCCGACGAGGAGGCCGATCACGCCGCCCGTGACGCTGATCAGGATCGATTCGATCAGGAACTGCGCCAGAATATCGCGCCCTTTGGCTCCGATACTCATGCGCAGGCCGATTTCCCGGGTGCGTTCGGTCACCGAGACATACATGATGTTCATGATGCCGATGCCGCCCACGAGCAGCGAAATGCCCGCCACGGCCGCCAGCAGCAGGGTCATCATGTCGGTCGTCGAAGTGAGCATCGACGAAAGCTCCTGCTGGGAGCGGATCGTGAAGTCGTCTTCGTCGGTCGCCTTGAGCTTGTGGTTGGTCCGCAGGATTTGCGTGATCTCCTCGATGGCCTGGTCGGTATATTCTTCGCTCAATGCCGAGCAGGTGATCGATTGCAGGTGGGTGATGGCGAGGATTCGCTTCTGAACTGTGGTGTAGGGGGCCAGAATCAGGTCGTCCTGGTCCATACCCATACTGTTATAACCCTTGCTCTCGAGTACGCCGACGATGCGTAGCGGAATCTTTCCGAAACGGATCACTTTGCCCACAGGACTTTCTCCGTCCGGAAAAAGCTCGTCCACGACCGATTTGCCCACCAGACATACCTTGGCGGCGGTCTTGACGTCCTGTTCCGAGAAGATGTCCCCGTCCTCGACTTTGTAGCGCCGAATGTCCAGGTATTCGGGGCTGATACCGTAAACGGTCGTCGGCGTGTTGTTGGCACCGAAGATGGCCTGCCCGGAACTGTTGACCGAAGGCGAAATGTAGCTGATATAGCGCGCCTGCGCCTGAATGTCTTCCAAGTCCTTGAGCTTGAGCGACTCCATGTCCGCCGCGTCGAGCCGCACACCGCCCCGCCGGTCGCCGCCGGGATGGATCATGATCATGTTCGATCCCATTTCGCTGATCTGGGCCTGAATGCTCCGTTTGGATCCCTGTCCGATCGCCAGCATCGTGATTACCGACCCCACGCCGATGATGATGCCCAGCATGGTGAGGAATCCGCGCAGTTTGTTGTTGCTGAGTGCTTTGAAGGCTATTTTGAAAAGATTCGTGAGGTTCATGGTCTGCTCGTGTTTCCGTGCTCGGGTTCGGATGGATGGTTTGTTTTAGTCGTCGGTTGCGGGCAGTTTCGCCAGAGCTTCGGCAGCGCTCAGGATCTCTTCGTTGCGGACGTCGCTTATGATGTGTCCGTCGCGCAGGGTTACGTTGCGGCTGCTGTAACGGGCGATTTCGGGGTTGTGCGTTACGAAGATGATCGTGCGGCCCTGGGCGTGGAGCTGCTGGAAGAGCACCAGCACTTCGAAGCTGGTGCGGGTGTCGAGGTTGCCCGTCGCTTCGTCCGCGAGGATGACGGCGGGGTCGTTGACCAGTGCCCGCGCGATCGCCACGCGTTGCATCTGGCCGCCCGACATCTGGTTGCTCTTATGCAGCATGCGGTCGCCCAGACCGACGTTGCGAAGCGCCTGTTCGGCTCGTTCCCGTCGCTGCGCGGCCGAGTAGGTCGAGTTGTACATGAGCGGCAGTTCGACGTTCTCCAGCGCCGTAGTTTTGGCCAGCAGATTGTAGTTCTGGAAGACGAAACCGATCTTGCGGTTGCGCAGTGTGGCACGGGCGTTCTTGTCCATCGAGCGCACGGCGATTCCGTCCAGGTAGTATTCGCCCGAGGTAGGCGTGTCGAGGCAGCCGAGCGTGTTCAGCAGCGTCGATTTTCCCGATCCCGAGGTGCCCATGATCGTCACGAACTCTCCTTCGGTGATCGTCAGCGAAATTCCGCGCAGTGCGTGCACCACCTCGTCGCCGACGACGAAATCCCGTCGTATGTTGTCCAATCGGATGACCTCTTTCATCGTCGTTCGCTATTTTTTCTTGTCGTTGCTTCCCGGAGGTCCCGGCATGAAGGGGCTGCGCTCGATGGCGGCAGTCTCCTCGCGGGGCTTGGCCGTTACCAGTCCGGTAACGATCTCCTCGCTGCCCGTGAGCCCTTCGGTGATTTCGGTCATGTCGCCGCTGGCAGCGCCTGCATATACCCGGCGGGGGCGGAGCGTCGTTCCCTCCTTCACCCACAGTTCCCTGCTTCCCGGAGCCGCCTGACTGTCCGTTTCGACTGCGGTCAATCCGATCTCTCCCAACAGTTCCGCATTGGGAACGAAGCGCAGGGCTTTGGTCGGGACGGCTGTTGCGTCGTCTTTTTCGAGCGTGAAGATCGTCACGTTGGCTGTCAGACGGGGTTTCAGTTTCAGATCCGGATTGTCGGCGGTAATCACTACTTCATAGGTTACGACCGTAGAGGATGAGCTGGTGGAACTGCTCGAACTGCTGCTACTGCTGTCGCCCAAGCGGATCTGCCAGACG
>OGDA01000708.1_pt1 | contig 15060 bp, 10 predicted proteins | sample 1570281 | NCBI WGS metagenome assembly OGDA01 (sample SAMEA2582184, study PRJEB24529) | metagenome
CACCCTCAACCGAATCATCGAATATGAGGATAAAACCATTAAGGCAGAAAGAGAAACCGCCATTCAAACCTTCAGGGAAATCAGCCGGTTGAATGCCCTGTATACACAAAAATTCGAGGAAACATTTACAGCAATAAATACAGCACTCCGGCAAAACCGGATTTACCTCCTGAACGAACAAGAATTACAGGAGGAGCAAGCCGACTATATCCGTGAATTTTACAAGACACAACTGATCGGCTCTACGACCCCGCTTTTCACTTCTTCTTTCCGTCATTTCAGCGACCAACCCGACGACCATATCTATCTGAGCGTCTGTCTGCAAACCACAGGAAAAACTAAAAAAGATTTTGCTATTATCGCTTTGCCGGTGCAATCATACGGCCGTTTTATCCGGATCCCCGGCGATGACGACCGCATATGCCTGATGTTTCTGGACGACATCGTCCGCTTTTGCCTTCCCCTGATATTCAACGGCCGGCCTTACGATCACTTCGAGGCTTACACGTTCAAGTTCACTAAAGACGCAGAAATGGAACTCGATTCAGATCTTCGGAACAGCATTATGCAAAAAATATCGAAGGGGGTGAAAAGCAGAAAAAACGGGGAACCGATCCGGTTGGTATACGACAGCCGGATGCCTGCGGTTATGCAGCGCCACCTCAGCCGGATGCTTTGTATGGACCGCTGGGATACTCAGGTCGGAGCCGGTAGATACCAAAATCTGAAAGATCTGATGAAATTTCCCGATTGTAAACGTGACGATTTAAAATATCCCCCTCAGCCTCCATTGTTCAAAACGGACTTTTCAGGGGACGACAGCATCTTGAATACCATCCGTACCCGCGATCTCTTCCTGCACTATCCCTATCACAGTTTTTCTTCTTTCTTGCGTGTACTCCGGGAAGCCACGATCGACCCGAACGTCAAAGCCATAAAAATGACCCTCTACCGGGTAGCGAAAAATTCCAAGGTTATCCAAACTTTAATCGCAGCAGCCAGAAACGGGAAAAAAGTAACTGTAGTTATCGAACTACTCGCCCGTTTCGACGAAGCATCGAATATCAGCTGGTCTAAACAAATGCAAGATGCCGGAATCAAAGTCGTATTCGGAGTCGAAGGTCTGAAAATACACGCAAAACTAGTATATATATCGGGTAGACAGGGAGATATCGCCTGTGTCAGTACCGGAAATTTTCATGAAGGGAATGCCACCCGATATACCGACGTCACTCTTTTTACCGCACGCAAAACCCTGGTAAAAGAAGTCCGGCATGTCTTCGACTTTATTGAAAAACCTTATCTACCCGTAAAATTCAAAGAATTACTGGTCTCTCCCAACGATATGCGTTCCAAACTATTGAAATTGATCGAAGAGGAAGTCAAAAATGCCAGAAAACAAAAAACGGCCCGAATATTAGGAAAGGTAAACCATATTACAGACCGGACATTGATCGCTAAGCTTTATGAAGCTTCGGCCGCAGGCGTAAAGATCGACCTGGTGGTACGAGGTAATTGTTCTATCGTCACAGGAATCCCGGGAATAAGCGAAAACATCCGGATCAACGGAATTATCGACCGTTATCTGGAACATTCGCGAATTTTCATTTTCGAAAATGCAGGTGATATGATCTGCCTGACAGGTTCTGCCGACTGGATGCCCCGGACTCTGGACAACCGGATCGAAGTACTTACCCCTGTTTATGATAAGAAAATTCAAACCGAATTGAAACGAATCGTCGAATATGGCCTGAAAGACTCTCTGCAGGGACGACAAGTCGACGGCACAGGACAGAATATCCCCTGGAAAAACGAAGACCATTCGCTATTCCGGTCACAATCGGCCTTATATCACTATTATCAGGAAGACATACAAGAAATCACAACTAATAACATACCCCATGAGTAAAGTAAATTATGCAGCGATCGATATCGGCTCCAATGCAGTCAGATTATTGATCAAAAGTATCAATCCCGAAACAGCGGAACAGTTGTTTACAAAAGAGCTCCTTCTAGGGGTTCCCCTGCGCCTGGGAGAAGAAGTATTTACACAAGGTGAAATACCGGCCAGTAAAGCTAAAAAACTACTCCGTCTGATGAAGGCTTATCGGCAACTGATGAAAATATACGAAGTCGATGCCTATCGGGCTTGTGCCACATCGGCAATGCGGGATGCCGCAAACGGGAAAGAAGTAATCGAAACCATCACCCGGAAGTCAGGTATCCGGATAGATATTATCAACGGAGAGGAAGAAGCCCGTTTGGTATACGATAATCACATCGAATACCTGGCGGATAAAAACGCCGATTATATCTATGTCGACGTCGGGGGAGGTAGCACGGAAATCAGCTTGATCCATCAAGGAACACTCCGCAGTTCACATTCTTACAACATCGGAACCGTACGTCTGTTGAAAGGAAAAGTCGTTCCCAGCGTATACAACCGTTTGAAAAGAGACCTGAATAAATTGCGGAAACAATACCCGGTAATCACGATCATCGGGTCCGGTGGAAATATCAACAAATTGTTCCGGTTAGCTAAACTTCCGGCCAAAAATAAAATGACTCTCCCGGTAGAAAAATTAGTACAACTCAACAACACTCTAAAAAACTATTCCTTAGAAGAACGTGCCCGGTTATACAATCTGAAACCCGACCGTGCGGATGTCATTACCAATGCCGCAGATATCTTCCTGCTAGTCGCAGAGCATACCCAAGCGAAGCATATCGTCGTGCCTACCATCGGCCTGGTCGACGGTATCATCGACAGTCTCTATCTGCAACACCACAAAACCCCGGAAGAACAAATCCCCCTCCCCATTTATTAATAAATACAGATAATAGTAAATTTTTCAAATAAATCGTTAAAATTTCGACTTCAACCCTCAATGATATCAATAGATACCGATTAGTATAATAAAGACAGGTATTTTTTAAATCATTTTTTTTACGTAACCTTGCAGTTTAAATGGTGTGTTAATTTCTGAGAAGGAATTACGCAAGTTAATAATAAACTAAATTACTATGTCACTTAAAAGGAATATTCTTGACTTAAGAAAGAGGAAAGAAATTGTACTTCAGGGTGGTGGCGAAGATGCTATCAAAAAGCAGGCCGCCATGGGTAAATTGACAGCCCGTGAGCGTATCGAGGGGATTTTGGACAAAGGTTCTTTCCACGAGTACGACATGTTCGTAGAGCACCAATCTAAGGATTTTGATATGGACAAGAAAGTTCTTCACGGCGACGGTGTCGTTATCGGTACCGGTACTGTCTATGGAGAACCCGTTGCTATTTATGCTCAGGATTTCACTGTTGCAGGAGGTTCGTTAGGACTGATGCACGCCCGTAAAATCACCAAAATTATGGATCATGCCATCAAAATGCGGATGCCGATCATCGGTATCAACGACTCGGGTGGTGCACGTATCCAGGAAGGGGTGGATTCACTGGCCGGTTATGGAGAAATTTTCTTCCGCAATACACAGGCTTCCGGTGTTATCCCTCAATTGTCCGTTATTCTGGGTCCTTGTGCTGGTGGAGCCGTTTATTCTCCGGCATTGACCGATTTCGTATTTGTGGTAGATAATATTTCCAAAATGTTCATCACAGGTCCGGAAGTAGTAAAAACAGTACTGGGAGAAGAAGTTAGTATGGAAGACCTCGGAGGAGCACGCGTTCATGCCTGTATCAGTGGAAATGCCCACTTCTTTGCCTCTACAGAAGCAGAATGTTTCGAACAAATAAAAAAACTGCTCACCTTTATCCCCTGGAACAATCAACGTAAAGCGAAAGCCTTTCCGTCAAAAGCTCCGAAAGCAGAATACAATATCGAAAAAATCCTTCCTGCAGATCCTACCCAGCCTTATGATGTAAGAGATATTATCAAAGCCGTTGCCGACGATTCCGATTTCTTCGAGGTACAACAGGACTTTGCACAGAATATCGTTGTCGGATTCGGTCGGGTAGATGGAGAAACGATCGGTTTCGTGGCCAATCAACCGTTGGTATTAGCCGGTGTATTGGATTGCGACTCTGCCGATAAAGCAGGCCGGTTTATCCGTTTCTGCGACGCATTCAATATTCCGATCGTGACCTTCGAAGACATGCCGGGATATCTACCGGGCGTTGAACAGGAACATATGGGTGTGATCCGCCACGGAGCAAAAGTATTGTATGCTTATAGTGAAGCTACCGTACCTAAAGTGACGGTAATCCTGCGTAAAGCTTACGGTGGTGGATACATCGCCATGAACTCACGCCACCTGAAAGCCGACTTTATGTTTGCCTGGCCGACAGCCGAAATCGCCGTAATGGGCGGTGCCGGTGCAGTAGCGGTATTGTATGCCAAAGAAGCCAAAGATCAGGAAAACCCTGCTCAATTCCTGGCAGACAAGGAAGCCGAGTACACTAAACTGTTCGCCAACCCGTACAATGCAGCCAAATACGGTTACATTGACGACGTTATCGAACCGAGAAACACTCGTTTCCGCGTGATCCGCGCCCTGCAACAGCTGCAGACCAAAAAATTAACCAACCCTGCTAAAAAGCACGGTAATATTCCATTGTAACAAATTAAACATCGATTGTTATGAATAAGAAAAGAATCGGGATATTTATCGCTCTGCTGGCAATGGTTTGCATGGGGCTCAGGGCGCAAAGTGCCACCAGTCTGAGAATCAATGAGGTTTTGGTCGTCAACGACCAGAACTATCAGGATGACTACGGACTGCACAATGCGTGGATAGAGATATTCAACACCTCTTTCGCTTCTGTAAATCTGGAAGGTTGCTTTCTGACGAACGATAAAAACAATCCGACCAAATATCCTATTCCCAAAGGCGACGTGCTGACTCTGATCAAGCCGCGCCAACATGCTTTGTTCTGGGCAGACGGAATGCCTAACCGGGGTACGTTCCACGTGAACTTTACGCTCGACCCGAACAAAGAGAATTACATTGCTTTGTATGACTCTAACGGTAAAACTCTGATTGACGAAGTAACCATCCCCGCCGGTCAGCTTGCCGACCGTTCATACGCTCGCGAAAAAGACGGAAGTGCCAACTGGGTAGTAAAAGGTGAAGGAGAACACAGCTATGTCACTCCGAGCACCAACAATATGACTATCGACAAAACCCCGAAGATCGAGAACTTCAAGAAACACGACTCTATCGGTATCGGTATGGCCATCATCGCCATGTCGGTCGTATTCATAGGTTTGGTACTTTTGTATCTTTCATTCAAGGCGGTAGGTAACGTAGCGGTCAGACTAGGTAAGAAAAACGCGATGAAAGCCACCGGTATCACCGACAAGACGGAAGCGAAGGAAAAGAACCTGGGTAGCCACACAGGTGAACAAACCGCCGCGATCTCCATGGCTTTGCATGAATACCTGAATCCTGGGCAAGTCCGGCCGAAGACATGATTTTGACTATCAACAAAGTGAAACGCACCTACTCCCCCTGGAGTTCGAAGATCTACACACTGCGTCAGACTCCGAAAAGATAATTACTAACCCTAATAAAATGAAGCAATGAAACAATATAAATATAAAATCAACGGCAACCTTTACAACGTTACAGTGAACGATGTAGAAGATAACATAGCCAACGTTGAAGTGAACGGAACCTCTTATAAAGTAGAGTTGGACAAGCCCGTCAAAGCCGCTCCGAAACCGGTGACCCGTCCGGCAGCCGCTCCGAAAACGGAAACAGGCGCTCCGGTAGTAACCAAACAACCGACAGCTTCCAAAAAAGACGGTGTGAAATCTCCACTTCCGGGCGTTATTCTCGACATAAAAGTGAAAGAAGGGGATACCGTGAAGAGAGGCCAGACGATCATCATCCTTGAGGCTATGAAGATGGAAAACAACATCAATGCCAATAAAGACGGAAAAGTAGCAGAAATTAAAGTTAATAAAGGAGATTCTGTACTTGAAGGTACAGACCTCGTAATCATTGAATAATTATGGGAGATTTCGTATCATTCTTAGGGAATAACCTTGTTGACTTCTGGGGATACACCGGTTTTGCGAACGCGACACCCGGACATCTTTTCATGTTGCTAATCGGTCTCTTCTTTATCTACCTTGCCGTAGCCAAAGAATTTGAACCGATGCTGCTGATCCCCATTGGCTTCGGTATTCTGATCGGTAATATTCCATTCAATATGGAAGCCGGATTAAAAGTGGGTATTTACGAAGAAGGTTCGGTACTGAACATCCTTTATCAAGGAGTAACCTCCGGCTGGTATCCGCCGCTCATTTTCCTGGGTATCGGAGCCATGACGGACTTCTCGGCGCTGATCTCCAACCCCAAATTGATGCTGATCGGAGCTGCCGCCCAATTCGGTATCTTCGGCGCGTATATCATTGCCCTGCTCATTGGGTTCGAACCCAACCAGGCGGGTGCTATCGGTATCATTGGCGGTGCCGACGGACCGACGGCCATCTTCCTTTCGTCCAAACTGGCTCCCAACCTGATGGGTGCCATCGCTGTGTCAGCCTATTCTTACATGGCGCTGGTGCCGGTGATACAGCCACCTATCATGCGTGCGCTAACCACCAAACACGAGCGTCTGATCCGCATGAAACCACCGAGAATAGTATCGCATACGGAAAAAGTAATCTTCCCCATCGTGGGTCTGTTGCTTACATGCTTCCTGGTTCCTTCGGGTCTGCCTTTGCTGGGTATGCTGTTCTTCGGTAATCTTCTGAAAGAAAGTGGAGTAACCCGTCGTTTGGCAAATACGGCCAGTGGTCCGTTGATCGATGTGATCACTATCCTGTTGGGACTGACTGTGGGAGCTTCTACCCAAGCTTCACAATTCCTCACCTGGGATTCTATCTTGATCTTTATCCTCGGTGCATTCTCTTTCATCATCGCAACAGCGTCAGGTGTCATGTTTGTCAAATTCTTCAATCTATTCTTGAAGAAAGGCAATAAGATCAATCCGCTGATTGGTAATGCAGGTGTATCCGCCGTACCCGACTCGGCACGTATTTCACAGGTAATCGGTTTGGAATATGATCCGACCAACTATCTGCTGATGCACGCCATGGGTCCTAACGTAGCGGGGGTTATCGGTTCGGCTGTAGCTGCCGGTATCCTGCTCGGATTCCTCATGTAAACGATATTTTTTTCATTAGTAAGGTAGACGTCCTTCTTTTCGCAAAGAAGGGCGTCTTTTTTTTGCGTTAATCTATCTAAAAGATATTACGAACCTTTCGTAGAATGGATATTTTTACTAACTTGCGGACAATAAAACAATACGTCCTATGAGAACAAGAACAATGAAACCACTCTTCCTTATTTTCTGTCTTTGCCTCAGTCCCCTACTGATGGGCCAGAACCAAAACAAAATTCAGGAAGCAATGGCAAACTATGACTACGAGACTGCCGTTGAACTGATAAACAAGGAACCTCCCACCATCCCACTGTTAATGCAGAAAGCAAAAGCCCTGAAAGGAATCGGCAGCAATGCGGAAGCTCTACGTTCCATCCGCCAAGTGATAGCGGAAGACTCCACCAACCAACAGGCACACATCGAAGCAGCGGAATGCTGTAAAGCAATGGCCAAGTACAACGATGCGCTGGACTACTACCGGAAAGCCATCAGCCTGAATCCCAAAAACAAGTATGCCCGTTTGCAATTCATCAACCTGCTTTGCAACACCAAAAACTATGCTGAGGCTTTTGGAGAAAGTTCAATGATGTCCGAAACGGACAGTTCGGCCGTAGTGCTCCACCTACAGGCTCAAAGCCTTGAAGGGATGCAACAGATACTACCGGCTATCGGTTGCTATGAAGTCATTCAGGATAAATATCCGGACGATTATCTGGCTGCGGCCAAACTCGGAAACCTGAACATTGTAGCTGGATATCCCGAATATGCCATCCAAGCTACCGAACGCTATAGGGAACGGGACTCCACCAACCTGATTGTCAACCAGCAAAACGCTCTCGCCTACTGCCACGCCGAACAATATCCGACAGCCATCAAGCGCTATGAAAAGCTGTGCCAACAGGGGGACAGCAGTACACAGACCTTATACTACCTGGGAGTCAGCTATTACGCGGATGAATATTATTACGAAGCGCACGCGTGTTTCAGCAAACTGCAAAAAGAGATGGAAGAAAATCCCAATCTGCTCTATTATCTGGGACGTTGCTGCGCCAAGACTTCCTGGAAAAAAGAAGGCATCGAACACCTGGAGAAAGCTATCGAACTGACCATTCCCAAAGACAGCACCATGATCCGACTTTACAAAGGCTTGGTGGATTGTTGTAAACTGGCTCAGGATACTCCAAAGCAAATCCAGGCTCTCAGAGAACTGTACAAATATGACAAGACGAACCATAAACTTCTTTATGACATCGCCTGGAACTATTCATATCAACTCAAAGACAACAAATCGGCCGAACGTTATCTGCAGGCTTTCTTAAAAACCCGAAAGGCGAATGCCAGGAAAGAAGAACCGGTGAGTGAGAAAGGGGAACTTGTACTCGGACTTGAAAATTATTACAACGCTGCCGAAAATTGGCTGAAAGACTTACAGAAAGAAAAGTTCTTCAAAGAAGGAATACCGTTAGAAAGTCAGAAACAATAGAATCTATCCCCCATGAAACATTGGATACTCCTCCTCTATCTGGGCTTCAGCGTAATGCTGCGAGCCCAGAACACCGCCTCCGTTCAAGAAGCAATGGCAAACTATGACTATAAAACGGTGATCAGACTGATTGATGAAGAAAGTGCATCACCACAGTTACTCATACAGAAAGCCAAAGCTTTAAAAGGTTTAGGGCGTACCGCCGAAGCCCTGTCCACTTTGCAACATATCATTATCGAGCTGCCCGAAAATCAGCAGGCATTGGTAGAGGCAGCAGAATGTTGCAGGCAATTGAGCAAATTTAACGAGGCCTTGGGGTATTATCGGAAGGTGATGGAACTCAATCCCGAACATATTTACGCACACTTGCAATACACCCGCTTGTTATACAACTATCAGCGATACGGCGATGCATTGCGTGAGAGTATCGCATTGGCCAGGAAAGACAGTTCCGCCACCGTATTGCGACTGATGGCGGAAAGCATGGAAGGAGCCGGCATGCCGGTAGAAAGTATGTTTTGCTATCTTTCCATCATCAGGAAATATCCCTCCGACTATCTCTCGGTAGCTAAGCTGGGCAGTATCTTCAATACAATGAAAGATTACGAAGGGGCAATTGCCCTGACAGAGGCATACCGCCGGACGGACAGCACCAATGTAGAAGTGAACCGTCAAAACGCACTGGCGTATTGTCTGCGCAAAGAATATCCCACCGCCATCAAACGTTATCAGGATCTGACCGCCCGGGGAGACAGCACACTGCTAACATGTTATTATCTGGGAGTCAGCTACTACGCTACGAAAGAATACTATAAAGCACGCGATTGGCTGCTCAAAGCAAAATCATGCCAGTCACCCGGCGCCAACCTACTCTACTATTTGGGACGTTCGTGCTCCAAGACATTATGGAAACAAGAGGGAATAGGATATCTGAACCAGGCTATCGCCCTGACTATCCCCGCCGACAGTATCATGGAGCGCTTATACTCAGGCTTGGCAGACTGCTACAGGCAAACCAAGCAAACCCGGGACCAAATCAAGGCTACCAAAGAACAATACAAATATGCCCCTGACAAGCATATTTTACTTTATAACTTGGCGTTCTTATCGGACAAAATAGGAGATACTAAAGCCACAGAATATTACTTGCAGGCTTTTCTGCGAACAAAATCCAGACAAAATGCAGTACTACAGCAGCCGGATGATGACGAAGAAGAACCCGCACCCTACATAGATTACTACAAAAGTGCCACCAATAAATTGGAAAGCATCCGAAAAGAGAAATTCTTAAAGGGAGAAAAATGAATTGATCGGATAGATGCGTCGTTTCGGACAATTCACCACTGAGTGTAGACAGAGTTTCACAGAGGGAGAATAATGGAAAATAAAATTGAAGATGTGCGGTAGAAGGCACAGTGGCACGTAACCGAAGTCACATCGGCACGCAGCCGAAATTACGGTGCTGCGTAGCCAAAGCTATGACGGCATCTCCTTTTCCGGACGTCACGTTCACCTGATTGCATCGAAAAGTGCTCCTTATCGGTTGAGCTCCATCCCGGAGAATTCTCCAATGAAAACGTTTGCATAAATAGATGGCACACAGTAAGAAAGAAAACGGAAAACAATCCGATGATTTACCCTATATTAGCAACATTAAATAATAACGAGCTAATATCATGAAAAAATTATTGTTACTCTTAGGTTCATTCCTACTGTCATTAACCACTTATGCAGCCATGAACATATCTAAAATCGATCCGCCCTTCTGGTTCACCGGTATGAACAATCCGGAACTCCAATTAATGGTATACGGTGAAGGCATCGGCCAGGCATCCGTATCAGTAAATTATCCCGGTGTATCGCTCAGCAGCGTCGTGAAACTGGAAAGCAACAATTACCTGCTTGTCTACCTGCATCTCGATAAAGAAGTAAAGCCGGGCAAGATGCCCATCACATTTACGGTCGGAAAGAAGAAATTGGTGAAAGAGTACGAATTGAAAGCACGCAGCAAAGCCGGAGTCGATCACAAAGGTTTTGACGCATCGGATGCATTATACCTGCTGATGCCGGACCGTTTTGCCAATGGCAATCCGGATAACGACCGGATAGAAGGCATGGCCGAATATAAAGTGGACCGCAACGACCCGAACGCACGTCACGGAGGCGACCTGGCCGGTATCGAACAAAATCTGGACTATTTTACCGATTTGGGAGTCACTGCACTCTGGTTCACCCCGGTACTCGAAAATAATATGAAAGGCGGCTCATATCACGGATATGCAACAACCGATTATTACAAGGTAGACCCACGTTTCGGCACTAACGAGGAATATCGCTCACTGATAGCGAAAGCCCACAACCGGGGCATTAAGGTCGTGATGGACATGATCTTCAATCATTGCGGAGTAGAACATCCCTGGATCAAGGACATGCCTTCAAAGGACTGGTTCAACCATGCGGACTTCAAGAACAACTTTGTACAAACTTCCTACAAGCTGACTCCACATGTAGATCCGTATGCCTCGGAGTACGATTTCGACCAGATGAACAACGGCTGGTTCGTGGAAGCCATGCCTGACCTCAACCAAAAGAACCCTCACGTATACAAATACCTCTTGCAGAACAGCCTGTGGTGGATTGAGTACGCCGATATCGACGGCATCCGGATGGACACCTACCCGTATGCCGATTACGATGCCATGAGCAACTGGATGAAAGAACTGAACGAAGAATACCCCAACTACAACACGGTGGGCGAAACCTGGGTTACCGAACCGGCCTATACAGCCTGGTGGCAGAAAGACTCCAAACTCTCCGCCCCGCGCAACAGTCACTTGAAAACAGTCATGGATTTCAGCTTCTTCGACAAAGTCAACACAGCCAAGAATGAACAAACGGACACTTGGTTCAAAGGATTGGACCGTGTCTACAACAATTTTGTATACGATTATCTGTATCCCAATCCGGCTTCCGTACTGGCTTTCATCGAGAATCATGACACCGACCGTTTCCTGGGTGAAGGCGAAAACCTCGATATGCTGAAACAGGCCTCCACCCTTTTATTGACCACCCGACGCATCCCGCAACTCTATTATGGAACGGAGGTGATGATGAACGGAGTAAAGAGTAAAAGCGACGGCTATGTACGAAAGGACTTCCCGGGCGGATGGGCGGACGATAAAGAGAATGCCCTGACTCCCGAGGGACGTACCCGATTGCAGAATGAAAGCTATAACTTCTACCGCAACCTGCTGAACTGGCGTAAGGGCAACGATGTGATCGCCAAAGGCAGCATGAAACAGTTCATGGTGCAGCACGGCGTATATGCTTATGCACGCCAATATAAAGGGAAAACGGTATTCGTCCTGTTGAACGGTACGGATAAAGAGGTGAAACTTCCCCTGAAATACTATGCCGAAGTGCTGAAAGACAAGACTCAAGGAAAAGACGTCATTAGTGGAAAAGTAACGGCACTCAATGAAGAACTGACAATGGCACCCCGCCAATCGATGGTTATAGAGCTTTAATCTCACACCGGTTATAACCGCATAAGCAAAGGGCACAAAGGATTTCACCCGACATCCTCTGTGCCCTTTGTGTAGCCTAATGCGAATAATAATAGTCAAACGTTTGACTATTATCGAAGAATATTCCTACCTTTGCACCGACTAAAAGAATACGACGATTCGGAGCGCGAGCTCGTCCTACAAACCTTACGAACCTGGATGGCATTCCGCCAGGCCGTTCAGCGGGTGCTCAAACGCCACAACGTGGATATGACCTTCGAGATGCTGCAAGTAATGAACTGCCTGTGGAACAAACAAGGCATCAGCCAGCAATCCCTGGCTGAGAAAACAGCAAAGGACAAGGCTTGCCTGACCAATCTGATTAATAATCTGGAAAAGAAAAACTGGGTGATACGGAAAGAAGGCCCCTCCGACCGCCGAAACCGCCTGATTTTCCTGACACCCCAAGGCGAAGAACTTGCCCTCACCGTGAAACCCCTGATCAACGATATCTATGCCCAAACCGGAGCAGAGATGGAGGCAAGCCGGATAACGGAATGCATCGAAGACCTGAAGAGACTGCATGAAGTGCTCAATGAGATCTAAAAGAAATCCGCCATGTCCACCCGTCAGATAAAGCTAAAACAATTGAGAAGACTGAAGTTCAGGAACATCTTTCTCAACACAGTATGCATCCTGCTGGCATTGGCAGGTATTTCATGGACAGTAAACTACTTCTGGAAATACGCCCGCTACGAGATAACCAATGATGCCGTAGTGGATCAATACATCGCTCCGCTAAACATCCGGATACCGGGCTATATCAAAGAAGTTCGTTTTACCGAACACCAGTATGTTCATGCCGGCGACACGTTACTGATACTGGACGACCGGGAATACCGGATCCGGCTGAAAGACGCGGAAGCGGCCTTGATGGATGCCTTGGGATCAAAGGAAGTGTTAAACTCCGGCATCCGGACTTCAGGAGTAAATGTAGCCGTGCAGGAAGCCAACATAGCCGAAACACTGGCACACCTTTCACAGCAAGAAGCGGAACTGAACCGATATACCCGGCTCTTGAAAAAGCAGGCCGTCAGCCAACAGGATTATGAACTGGCCAAAGCGAACTTCGAAGCGACTCAGGCAAGATACAACGCCCTGTTGCGACAAAAAGAAGCGGCCCAATCGCAGTATTCCGAAACCAGCAAACGCAGTACAGGCGCCGAAGCCAATATCCTCCGGAAGGAGGCCGACCTGGAGATGGCCCGACTAAACCTGTCGTATACCGTTGTCACCGCACCCTATGACGGATACACGGGACGACGTACACTTGAACCGGGACAGTTCGTACAAGGCGGACAAACTCTTTCCTACCTGGTACGGGGCAATGACAAGTGGGTGACAGCCAATTATAAAGAGACTCAAATAGCCCATATCTATATCGGGCAAAAAGTCCGCATCAAAGTAGATGCTTTCAGCGGACGCACTTTTCACGGGACCGTAACCGCCATTTCCGAAGCCACCGGATCGAAATACTCCCTGGTACCGACCGACAATTCGGCAGGGAACTTCGTCAAAGTGCAGCAACGCATTCCGGTCCGCATCGATCTCAATGACGCCTCACCCGAAGAGATGGAATGCCTCCGTGCAGGGATGATGGTAGAAACGGAAGCGGTCCGCCCTTAGGCTTATGGTGAAGCTCAATCTGCCTACCCGTCCCTGGGTGCCTCAATGGTTGGGCATCGTGACCATGTTTATTGTCATCTTTCCCATCCCCCTGCTCAACGGTGCCTACACAGGAAGTATGGTCGAAGTATCGAACACGCTGGGAGTATTGAGCGAAGATATTACCATGGCTTACTATTCAGCTTCGGTAGGGATGGCTGTTGCCTATCCCATCGTACCGAAAATACGCACCATAGCCACTCCGAAAACCTTACTGCTTACCGACCTGCTGCTACAGATATTCTTCAGCCTGGTATGCGCCAAAACCGGTAGTATGGACGTCATCATGGTATGCAGTTTCTGTATGGGATTTCTCAAAGCCTTCGTCATGTTGGAGTTCATCATCCTGATCCGCCCGCTCTTCAGTCCGAAAAACGTACGAAGTGAATTTTATGCCTACTTCTACCCCATCGTTTTCTCCGGAGGTCAGCTATCGATGGCTATCACCGCTCAACTGGCCTATCACTACCAATGGCAGCACATGTACTATTTTGTCACCATCCTCTTGCTGATCGCCCTTCTGTTCGTCATCTGTTTCTTCCGCTATGCAAGGCGTCCCATGCACATTCCGTTCAAAGAGATGGACGGAAGAAGCATGTTCATCATCGCCACCGCTTTCCTGCTAACGCTCTATACATTTACCTACGGGAAAACACTCGATTGGTTCGCATCCCCGAAGATCAGAGCATATGCATTCGTCATCCCGCTCCTGATAGCTCTTTTCATCCATCGGCAGCGTACACAAGGCAAACCCTTTGTCAGCCTGAAACCACTCTTTCTGCATAAATCCATCATCGGATATGGCTTCATGGTACTCGCCATGTTCCTGACAGCCACCAGTTCACTGGTAACCAACTATATGAACAGCATCATCCGGGTAGACAGCATACACGCCAATTCGCTGAGCCTGTGGCTATTGCCCGGATATGTGGTAGGGGCCGTCATTTGCTTCTGGTGGTTCCGATGGCAACGATGGCGGTTTCGCTTCCTCATTTCAGGAGGTATGTTCTGCTACGTCATCTATCTGGCTATCCTCTACTTTGGTATCACCCCTTATGGAACCTATGAAATGCTCTACCTCCCCATCCTGTTCCGGGGAGTGGGGATGATGGTCATATTCATTGCGTTCGGTGTGTTTGTTGTCGAAGATTTAGACCCGCGCCTGACGTTGTCCAATGCCTTCTTCCTGATTTCATTCCGCTCAGTATTGGCTCCGGTCCTGT
>OGDA01000717.1_pt1 | contig 14966 bp, 8 predicted proteins | sample 1570281 | NCBI WGS metagenome assembly OGDA01 (sample SAMEA2582184, study PRJEB24529) | metagenome
GGCTGGGGATGATAGCGAAAACGAAAGAGGAGTTGACCGGCGGTTTGTCCCGGATTTTGGGGAATTATGAAGATTTTAAACAGAGGATAGAGAAGGAACAACCTCTGTGGTTTCAGGCAACAGGAGAAGAAACTCTCCGGAATATGGTAGGGTTTATTAAAGAAAAAATGCCTCCTGTTACGTTGAAGGAGATTTATGTGGTTGATACGGATACGTTGACACGCGAACGGCCCGTCGGGGTGTCGGGGTTATTGCGCTGTAAGAATTGTGAGGATTTTTTGGAGATGTGCATTGATTCGTGTATCGATGGATTGGATGAGTTGATAGCTGTCTATCATGATTGTACGGATCGTACGCCGGAGATTCTCAGGCAGAAGGCAGCACAATATCCGGATAAAATCAGGGTCTTTGAGTATCGGCCTTCTGTATATCCGATCGATCTGGATGAAGAGGAGTTGGAGAAGGCAAAGCTGTTGCCGCCCGACTCTATCCATACGTTGGCAGGTTATTGCAACTATGCATTGTCGAAAGCAAGCTATCGGTACGCAGTGAAGATCGATGCCGATCAGGTTTATTTTACGGATCGGCTGAAACATATCTGTGATGCTTACCGTTCTGATAAAAAAGTGCGGTTCAACGTGGCGGAATGTATCTCTTACAACCTGTATCGGGCTTATCTGGACTCTTTCAACCGTATAGAGATGCGACCGTTCAGGTGGCTGGAACGAATTGCGTTGTGGACACATGCGTCGTATGCTTCTTATCTGGAGAAGATGATCATCCGGTATAAAGTGCCTGTCTCGATGTCGGGCATTAACTTGTTCCGGAAAGACCGGGAGTGGATGGTAGGGTTGGGGCAAGAACATCCGGAGCCTGATAGCAAAGAGATACTCCCTCCGTTTAATGGCGTGCGTGATACTTTCTTTTTTGAGGTGTCTGCGGACCGGATATTCAGGTATATGACGGAAACGAAGCCGGATGGCCGTCATCGGGGGGTGGAGGTGATGCGTTGTCCGAATGAAATATTGGATGTCGGCTTTTGTTGGTTTCATTTGCGTGCCCTGATGAAGGAGCATGAAGAGGGCTATCGGCAGTCTTACCGGAAATATCCGGAGAGGTTTATACCTTTAGGGACCTTTGTGAAGCTGTCGTATAGAAATTTACAACAGAGATATAAACCTTTTGTTGCCGTACGTTGGGCGGAACCGGTATTCGCTTATTTCTTCATGACGGGTAAAGGGAGGATTCCGTGGAAAAAGTTGAAAGAGATAGAATGAATAGTGGCAGATAAATGTGTTTCGCAGCTTGATAAAAGATAGATGGTAGATGGATATATTGATTCTTTTTTATAATACGATGTGGGGATTTCCACTCGAGTTCCGAAAGGAAGATTTACCTGGGGGCTGTGTGATAACGACTGATCGAAACCTCATTGCAAAGGCGGATGCTGTGGTTTTCCATTTGCCCGATTTGCCTTCGGTGATGGAGGATGAAATCGATAAGCGGGAAGGACAGCTTTGGGTGGGATGGAGTCTGGAATGTGAAGAGAATTATAGTTGGACGAAGGATCCCGAGTTCAGAGAGAGTTTTGACTTATGGATGGGGTATCATCAGGAGGATGATATTGTGTATCCTTATTATGGACCGGATTATGGGAAGATGCTGGTTACGGCACGGAGGGAAAAGCCTTATAAGAAGAAGGCATGTATGTTTATTTCGAGTGATATGAACCGGAGTCACCGACAAGAGTATCTTAAGGAATTGATGCAGTATACCGACATCGATTCGTATGGGAAACTATACCGTAATTGTGAATTACCTGTTGAGGATCGGGGACGGGATACACTTCTTAGTGTGATCGGGGATTATCAGTTTGTGATAAGTTTTGAGAATGCGATAGGGAAGGATTATGTGACAGAAAAGTTTTTCAATCCTTTGTTGGCCGGTACTGTTCCGGTCTATCTGGGAGCTCCCAATATTCGGGAATTTGCTCCGGGAGAAAATTGTTTTCTGGATATTTGTACTTTCGATTCTCCCGAGGGAGTAGCCGCTTTTATGAATCAATGCTATGATGACGAGGCATTGTATGAACGTTTTTATGCATGGAGGAAACGGCCTTTATTATTGTCGTTTACAAAAAAGTTAGAGCAAGTCCGGAGCAATCCGTTAATCAGGCTTTGCCAAAAAATACACGAACTAAAATTGGGAGGGATATGAAAGAGGTAAAAAGACCGGTAGTTTCGGTGGTGGTTCCGGTCTATAATACGGAACCTTTTCTGGCGGAATGTCTGCACTCTTTAGAGAAGCAGACTTTAACGGATATTGAGATCATTTTGGTGAATGACGGATCGACGGATAATTCCGGGAGGTTGCTGCGGGAGTATGCGGATAAGGATGCTCGTTTTGTTTATGTGGAACAGGAGAATCAAGGGCTCTCTGCTGCACGAAATACCGGAATGGAACATGCTTCCGGGCATTATCTGGCATTTCTGGACAGTGATGACTGGCTGGCAGAGAATGCTTTGCAGGTGTTATGTGCTATTGCAGCGAAGACCCGTACTGATATTGTTTCGGGAAACACACTGGCGGTGCATGCCGATGGACAGGTACAAAGTTGGGAAAGAAGGGGCAGAGAGTTGTTTGCGACAGGCACCGTAGTGTCCGGTAGTACATATTTTTCAAGAGTGATGGATTGCAGGTGTTATGTCCCCATGGTATACAATTATTTATATAGGAGGGATTTTATTGAACAGAATGGATTTCGCTTTGAACCGGGGTTGGTTCATGAAGATGAATTATGGACTCCTCAGGTGCTGACAACCGCTCAAAAAATAACGGTTGCCGATATTGATTTTTATTATTACCGGCAACGGGAAGGATCGATTATGACGGCGACGGCAGCGGGCAGGCGGATTGCTTCCATTCAATTGATTATTGAGAAGTTACTGGAATATAGCCGTAAGCACTTGTTTGAGAAAAAATATAGAGAGGCAAAGGAAGCACTCTATGTAAGGCTGTTGCAGATATATTCTACTGCCTGTACATTGCATCCGGACGGAACTTATACAACTTTGTACGATAGGGCGGGAGAGATGCTTCGTGTTTGTGAGGAACTCAGGCGGCAAGAGTCTCTTGGGAGATGGTATAGTGAGGAAATCCTCAACAGGATGAAACTGTATTATGACCGGCTCCAAACGATGGAAGGATGAGGGGGGATGGCAGGGAGCTGAACAACTTCATTTTATGTATGTTAGACCTTGAAAATCGTAGTATGTCATGAAAGATATTACAATGCTAAACAAACCACCATTAGACTTCTTCGGATGCAACTTTTGTCTTGTAGAGAAGCATCGTATGGCTTTTGTCCTTATTTCGAAATGTGGACTTACTTTTTTGGAAAACATAGCTATTTATGCGTCAGCAGGTATGATTCCTGATACCGAAGATCAGACTCATTTTTATATCGCCCGGGTAAAACCAGAACGTTTTTTGGTACCGGTTTCTGAGATGTCTGGTTATGAAAGGGAGCATAAATCGTATTTGAAGGTAGCGGTTTGGAGGGATCCGGTAGAAAGGCTGGTTTCTGCTTATAAATATTTTATACTTGAACGTACCTTCAATCAATACATGTACATGTGTAATCTGTATCAGGATTGTTCTTTTGAACGCTTTCTTTCGTTCGTTGAGTTTGAATTGGGGAAGGCAAATCCGTTGTGGCAGGATGAACATATACGCAGGCAATCTGATTTTTATACTTCTGCTGATGTGGACTGTATTGTACCTCTCAGCAAGTTGAACCGTTTTTTAGCCGAGAGGGGAGTGGATATGCCGGAAGAAAAGGCAAATGCCACATCTGTCCGGTTTGAACTGAAGGATGAAAAACAGATAGCAAAGATAAAAGAACTATATCGTCTTGATTATGAAATACCTGTTGGTTGTTAAAAAAAGAATAAGATGGATGCACATATAGAACAAATAGCAAAATCGCTTTACTTCTCTTGCAAACAATTTGATATAGGGCTATTTTATGGAAAGATGGGACGTTGCCTTTTCTTTTTTGATTATTCACGCGTCACTGAATTGAGGGCGTTTGAGGAACTGGCCGGAGAATTGCTGGATGAAGTGATGGAGAGTGTCTGCTTAGGGATGCCGGTCGATCTGTCTTTCGGATGGTGTGGTATAGGTTGGGGGGTGGAATATCTGGTCCGGAAGGGATTTGTGGAAGATGATGATAATGAAGGGCGCAATAAGATTGATGAGAAAGTGATGGAGTATGATGTCAGGCGCTTGGGCGATTACTCTTTAGCTACAGGGTTGGAAGGAATTTCATGGTATGTATTGCTTAGACTCTCTTCGGGAGATAAAGGTGTAAGGATAGGGGAAAAAAACTATCTGTCTGATTTGAAAAGTGCTTGTGAGAAAGCTTTAAAAAAAGGGCGGTATGAGGGGATACTTCTGTTACTGGATTTTCTGAATGGGAAAAGGGCAAATTATCCTTTCGGGGAGTTTTTTTCACAAATTCCGGGAGAAGCGCATTATATTCCGGATATGTGATGTATTTTTGTTACGTAGACTAATATTATGAATCAATGAAATTAAATTCTTTTCCTCACTATCTCCAGTTGGATGCTATGGATTGCGGTCCTTCCTGCCTTCGCATGATTGCGAAGTATTATAGTAAGAGCTACTCCCTGCACGCTCTTTTATTACCCGTGAAGGAGTTTCCATGCTGGGCATCAGCGATGCGGCGGAATCGATCGGTTTCCGTACTTCGGGGGTGCGCATCTCTTTAGAGCAACTGAAGAAGGATGTACCGTTGCCTTGCATTCTGCATTGGAACCAGAATCACTTCGTGGTCTGTTATGATATAAAGAAGAAACGTAGCGGCTACCGTTTCTATATCGCCGACCCCGCCCGTCAGTTGATTTCGTACAGTGAGGAGGAGTTTAAGAAATGCTGGTTGTCTACCAAGGTGAATGGAGAGGAGAAAGGGGCTGCACTTGCGCTTGAACCGGGTCCGGAATTCCAAGGGCAGGGCGACGAAGAAGAATCCGGCAGTCGCAGTCTTCGTTTCTTTCTTAAATATTTGTCTCCTTATCGTAAACAACTGATTCAACTGATTCTGGGAATGCTGACAGCGAGCTTGTTGCAGCTTATTTTCCCTTTTCTGACACAGTCATTGGTGGATGTGGGTATTCGCGACGGTAACCTGAACTTTATCACTCTGATCCTGATTTCACAACTGGTGATTTCCGTTTCACAACTTTCGGTCGAGTTTATCCGTAGCTGGATTATGCTTCACATGAATACGCGTATCAATATTTCGCTGATCTCTGACTTCTTGGCGAAGTTGATGAAGCTTCCGCTCCATTATTTCGATACGAAGATGATCGGTGACATTATGCAACGTATAGGCGATCACGGACGTATCGAGAGTTTTCTGACGGGATCGTCCATCAGTACGCTTTTCTCTTTTGTGAACTTCTTTATCTTTGCTTTTGTGCTGGCTTATTACAATCTGGGTATTCTTGCTATCTTTCTGGTGGGCAATTCACTCTATATCTGCTGGATTCTTGTGTTTATGAAGTACCGGCGCGAATTGGATATCCGCCGTTTTGCCCAGGCGGCGGGCGAACAGAGTAGTTTGATACAGTTGGTGACTGCCATGCAGGAGATCAAACTGAACAACTGTGAAAAACAAAAACGCTGGCAGTGGGAACGTATTCAGGTGAAACTTTTCAAGATCAGCGTAAAAGGTCTGGCATTGGGACAGGTGCAACAGGTGGGTTCTGTCTTTTTTAATCAGACTACGAATATTGTCATCTCTTTTATTGCTGCTAAATCGGTTGTGGAGGGAAATATGACGTTGGGTATGATGATGTCACTGACGTATATTATCGGTCAGTTAAGCGGTCCGATCGGTTCTTTTATCGGTTTTGCACAGCAGTTGCAGGATGCGAAGATCAGTCTGGAGCGCCTGAACGAGATTCATGGACAGAAGGATGAAGAGCAGGATATTGCCTCTAAGCTGACGGTTCTTCCGGAACGGCGTGATATACGTATCGAGAATCTCTCGTTCAGTTATGACGGTGCGGATCGTGACTATGTGCTGAATGATGTGAACCTGAACATACCCGAACACAAGGTGACGGCGATTGTGGGTGCGAGCGGTAGCGGTAAGACTACGCTGATCAAGCTGATGCTTGGCTTTTATACTCCGAATAAGGGGGATATCAAGATAGGTGAGACCCCTCTGGATGTGGTAAATCCGCACCTCTGGCGTGCGAAGAGCGGTTCGGTGATGCAGGATGGCTTTATCTTCTCTGACACGAGTGCAAATAATATTGCCGTGGGGGAGGAACAGGTGGATGTGGAGCGTGACGTCCAGAATTTTACTCGATGCGAACAGCAATAAACCGATAATGATAATCATTACTGCCGTACCGTTGCCATTCCGGATGAGTGTACTGAGCATAAAACACAGTAAACCGATGAAAAGCGCAGGTACCATACTTTGCAAAGCGAGTTGCAGGGGAGGTACCTCTACAACCAGCCAGTCGGTGACGGCAGCTAAAAGCAAAGTGATGATAAAACAAATCATATAGGCGATCAAAAGCCGGAATAGCCAGATTTTATACCGATAGTTCGGAATACCGAAAATGATTTCTATGATTTTGGCATCCTGGTCGTTCTGTATACCGAAACAGGTCGGATAGAAGATCGATAGGATAGAAGGCACTAATAACATACTGTATCCGGTAGCCGTCGTAATCTCCGAATCCGAAATAAGATTTAACCCCACCGTCAGGATATAAAAACCGACGGCACTGAGAATAAAATACATAAACTTATTGCCGAAGATAATCTTTATATTATACCGGGCGAGTTTTGCTATAGGAGTGATGTAATATTTCATGGCTTTACAAGTCTATTGAGTGATGATATTTTCATGATTAGCTAATTTTACATTCCTCAACAACCACAGATACGAGTCTTCCAGTAGAGGAGAAGTATGTACGGCATTGGGAACCGGTTGGGTCTCCGACAGACACCTGACTTTGATATTCTCTCCGTTCCGGATATGATGTACCAATAACAGGTCGGAAGGCAATTTTACAAATTCCCGGGCCGGAATTTCGAAAGTCCATGTCACATCTTTAGCAATTTCCACCATTTCGGAAGGAGTTCCGTGATATTTCAACGACCCTTTGTTGATAACACCCACCTGGTTACAGGAACTGGCGATATCCTCGATAATGTGGGTAGAGAAAATAACGATCCGGTTGCGCGACAATTCTACCAAAAGATTTCTGAAACGGATTCTTTCCCGGGGGTCCAATCCGGCAGTCGGTTCATCGACAACCAGAATGCGGGGCAGGTTCAGCAAAGTCTGTGCAATTCCGATCCGTTGTTTCATACCTCCTGAGAAACCTCCGATCTTTTTATCTTTGTTTTCATACATATGAACCGCTTCGAGCACTTCTGTGATCCGTTTGCTCCGGGTTTTGGGATTATAAATTCCTTTCAGGAGAGCCTGATATTCCAAAAACTCCCAGGAGGTCAGGTTTTCGTAAGTACCGAATTCCTGAGGCAGATAACCGATCAATCCCTGCAATTCTTCCCGTTTTTTCTGGGTATCGATGCCATTGATGAATATTTTTCCATAGCTCTGCTCGAATATGCCGCAGATGATACGCATAAGGGTGGTTTTACCTGCACCGTTAGGTCCTAACAAACCGAACATACCGGTATGGATCTCCATTGAGACGGCGTTCAAGGCTTTGAACGGTTTTTTCTTATATCCGATCATCGGAATTTTTGTGGCGATCTTATATACTCCTTTTTTCAATTCCCTGAACCGACCGTCGATCATATCGATGTTGATATTGTATTTATGGATCCGGTCCGATAAATAGCGGGCAACTATAGCGACATACCAAAGGAGACCGAGTAAAATAGCCATGCCGGAATCCGAGAATTTTATAGAAGCCCATATGAGCGTAAACAAGGGCGAAAAGTAATAAATGAAGATTCCGCATACCCGTATACACCAGCTCAAGCTTTTGATTTTATGAGCTTTAAAATATTCACCTCCGATGGCAATCAATTTTGTCAGCAACATCCAGGTGCAGACGGCAAAAATGATGGCCCAGAAGGTCAATGTTTGATAGAAATAGGTGAAATAAATCAGGAAGCCGGTGATAGGTAACATCCATACCAAAGGTTTTAAATCCGACCATTGCCGGTATTCTTCCTTTAATCCCAGCCGTTCCCGTACACGTTGGCCGGATTGCCATTCCCGTTGAAATTCATTGGGACGGCCGTAGATCTTCACCAGATTACGGATTGAAATATGGATTTCCTGATCCGGAGGGATAATCCGGCTGTTGGCCTGACGCAGACTAGTCTCCATAAACCAGGTGGCTGCCGGTATCAGTATAATGGCTCCGACAAAGTAACCCAATTGCCATATCAGCGAGTCGGTTATCATCACTATACCGATGACTGCCAGGATCAAAAGGGTGAGTTGAATAATCTTCAGGGTTAAACTCTGGGTACGCAGCCGATGAAGTGCTTCTTCCAAACCGGAATATAGGGTGGGGATAATCACCAGGGTCAATAATGTACTCATGGTCAATCCTCCGATCACCGTGATGGCGAAAGGAGCTCCGAGTCCTGATACAAATTCTCCTTGTCCCATGGCTAACGGGAACATGGCCACGATGGTGGTGATGGCTGTGATCAGGATAGGACGTACCCTCGAGATTCCGGCGATGATGAGGGCTCGCGGTTTACGGTTACCCTGTCGCCGCAATTGCGAAGTGTAGTCGATCAGGATGATACTGTTGTTGACGACGATACCGATCAGGATAATGACACCGATCAATACATTGGCATTCATCAACGAATTGCTGGTAAACAATAAGGCCAGTAAGGAACCGATGGCAGCCAGGGGAATAGCGAACATCAATACGATCGGGGCTGTAAGTGATTCGAAAACAGACGCCAGGATCATGTAAATGATCACAAAAGCAGCCAGAATCAGAAAAGTGAATTCGCTGGTTTCGTCCTCTTCATGTACCACCTCGACAGCGATGCCGGTAGGAATATCGGTATTCTGCACCAGTTCGTCTATCTCTGTCCTTGCGGCTTCCAGAATATTCTTCGATTCGTTTACATCGGAATTGAACCGGTAGTTCACCGTGATTTCTTTATCCTGGTTGACCCGGTTTATGTTTCCTTGTCCCCGGGTAAGGTTGATATTACTGAAGCTACGTAATTCGGTAAGGGAATTATTCGTGTTGGTGACTTGCATATTGCGCAAGTCTTCCAGCGTACGTACCGGATCCTGGTTTTCTTCTTCTTTTTTCTCGGCTAGCCGTTTGTCTTTGATGATGATATCGTACTCCTGATCTCCCGCTTTGTATTTGATCGAAGTCGTATTTTGGGGGGCGAAATTATTGAGCTCGGTGACGACATTATTCGGAGTTACATCATTGATTCCCATCAGATATTGGTCGAACATGATCCTGGCTTCGGGTTTTCCCCGGGATGAGCTGACCGATGAATAGCTGATATTGTCCAATTCTTCCAATTGGAATTTGAGCAACTCGGCCAGGTTAGCCATTTTTTCGAAATCCTGGCCCTTGATGACAATTTTTTCCGTTTGGGTACCCATACCCATTTTTTTCATCAGTTGGTCGGCACCTCCCATGAGTGAACTGCCACCACCCCGGAAGTTCTCGCTGCTCTCGATAGCTTCGAGGCTGATATCGCTGACTCTTAACCCATCGGAGAGGGATAGAATCGTACTCTTGAGTTCGTTCAGTGTTTTTTTGTTGATCTTTTCGAAGTCCTCTTTTAGTTTGATGGTGACACTGGCATCCGTGGAATAGATCTTTGTACTGTATTGTTCGATTTCCTGGATATCGTTCAAGCGTTCTTCATAAGCTTTTATCGTTTCGTCTGTCCGGTTGAGGGTATTCCCATTAGGGAAAGTCATATAGACATTGAACGTATCGGCTTCGATTTCTTTTAACGTATTCATGGTCAGTGTCAAAGATAAAGCTACCGTGACGATCAATACCAATATCGCAGTAAATACGACTGCTGCCGGTTTGCGCAGGCACATTTTCAGTAAAGCGATATAAATCTGTACCGGCCGGCTATGAATCGATAATGTACTGAAATTTACCCGGTCGCCCTGGCCTTTCATGAATTGATTGACGGCCATAGGGATCAGTAGCAAAGCCACGGCCAACGACAGGATAAGAGTCGTGATGATCGACACGCCGATATGTTCACCGATCAGCTTCAGGATAAAATCGTCTGAAAACAGGAAAGGAAGAAATACAGTGATCGTAGTCAGAGTGGCGGCGATAACCGCTTTGGCCACCTCCTGAGTGCCCCTTACCGCTGCTTCCTGACTATTGACTCCGATCGCACGCAACCGGAAGATATTCTCCATGACGACGACCGAATTATCCAACAACATGCCCACAGCGAGGGCTATACCCGTTAAAGTCAGTGTATTGATACTGATACCGAAAAAGTAAAAGAAATAAAAAGCAGAGAATACCGAAATGGGGATTGCCACGGCAATGAAAGTGACGATCTTGAAGTTTCGCAAAAACAGGTAGAGAATGAAAATAGCCAGAATCGCTCCGGTCAAACCCAGATTGATGATGGTGTTGATGTTTTCACTCATCGTTTCGGCTGTGTCCGTATCGACTTTGATAGAAACTCCTTTGGTAGCCAGTTCTTCATTCAACTGGGCGATTTCTTCCCGTACCCGCTGTGAAAGATCGATGATATTGACCAGCGGAGATTTGGAAATAACACAGGTGATAACTTCTTTCCCATTCACCCGCGAATAGGATTCTTCTTCTTTAATGCCGAAATTGATGTCGGCGATGTCTTTCAACAATACCGGACCTTCGGATACAACGATGTTTCCCAGGTCTTCTGTCGCGAGATATTCTGCCGTAACGTTGACAAAAAAACGTTTGTTATCCTGAAATACCGAACCGGCGAAGGTCTTTTCAGACATATTCTTGCCGATCAGTGAGCTGACTTGTGATGCGGTGATATTGAGCGCTTTGCATTTTTCATCGTCGAGAAGGATTTCGATGCTCTTCTGACGTCCGCCCATGACCGTGACCGAGGCTATTCCATCCGTACTTTCAAGGATGGGAGCAATGTCGATATCGGTGATATTCCGGACATAATCGACATCGTCGTCTCCCAGAATCTGTAGAGTCATAAACTGATCACTGGCCATTCCGCTACCGGCTTTATTGACCTGGATGGTGAAGTCTTCCGGAATACTTTTGGTGATCGCTTTGATTTTTTCTTCCAGCTTCAGGTAAGCATATTTGACATTTGTATTTTTGGTAAAGGAAACAGTGATACGGGCGTTCCTATTGGAAATCAATGTCGTTATATCCTCGACGCCTTCCAAGCCGCTGATTACGCCTTCTACCGGAATAGCTGCCTGACTCTCGATGTACTTCGGATCCAGCTCGGTCTTGGTGGAAATAGTTACATTCAGGGAGGGGAACTCCGCATCCGGATATAATTCCATCAGTAAGTACCTGTACGAAAACAACCCCATCATGGTCAAACCGATGAAGATCATCGAAATCAGTACTTTACGATTTATTAGTTTGTTCATTTTTTCTTATTTAGAATCAAAAATGTCAAAAGCTCGAAAATGCCTTTCAAATCTTCTCTACGTTTTTGACTTTTTTGTCAAAAATGTAGTAAACACACGGGATCACTACTAATGTCATCAGGGTAGAAGTGAACAGACCGCCGATCACCGCCAAAGCCATAGGGGATCGCAGTGAAGCACCCTCTCCGAATCCGAAACACATCGGCAATAAAGCCAGGATAGTAGTCAGACTGGTCATGATGATCGGGCGGATACGCTGTTGGGCAGCTCCTTTTATGGCCTCTGTCAGAGCGAATCCTTCTGCCTTGAGCCTGTTGGCTGCATCTACCAGTAAGATGGAGTTGTTGACGGCTATACCTGCCAGCATGATGATACCGATAAAAGCCATCATATTCAAAGAGGCTCCGGCTAGCAAAAATGCGTAAATACAGCCTACTCCGGCCAACGGGATCGTCAGCAAGATGGTAAACGGATGACGCAAGGATTCGAATTGAGAAGCCATCACCATATATACCAATACGATAGATAGTATCAGAGCAAAGGACAAACCTTGAAACGATTCGGCCCGTTTCTCTTCTTCTCCGGTAATTTGTGCTGAATATTTAGCAGGGAATTGGATATCTTTCAACTGTGCTTTGATTTCCGGAGTGACACTGCCTAATGTATAGCCCTTTTCGAGCATTGCGGTGACTTTACCGATCCGGTTTTGGTTGCTACGGTTGATTTCTTTCGGAGCTGTCGTAATCGAAACCTCTGCAATCTCACCCAGACGATATTTCTTTTCTCCTTGTACGATTTCAACATTTTGCAATTCATCGAGCGATACTTCCGGTACTTTGATTTCGATATCGATCGGTTCACCTTCGGATTCGAAATTGCTGGCCGTCTTCCCGTTCAGCTTTTCTTTTATCTGACTGGCCACCGAAGCGATATCTACCCCGTAAATCCCGCTTTTCAACCGGTCGATAGAGATGTTGACTTCCGGAGCTCCTTGTTCCATAGAAGTTTTGATATCGTAGAGTCCGGGGATAGAGGCTATTTTCTCCTTCACCTCCGTGCTGAGTTCGTCGATCATTTCCAGTTCCTCCCCTTTAATCTCGATAATTACAGGAGCTCCTTCCGTTCCGAGGATGCTTTGTAAGGCAGATTGTTCCTTTTCGAACGATATTTCCACGCCCTCGGGAATCGTGTAATTATGACTCAGATTACTGATAATATAATCTGCATCGGCTTTGGCTTTGTTTTTCAATTTGACTTTTACCTCTGCCTGATTTTCGCCTTCGAGTTTCCCGCTAGTCGTTTGGCTTTCGGTTGTTGTCGAAGGTCCAACCTGAGTAAAAATCCATTCCAGATCGTCTCCTGCCAACTCTATAATCATATTTTCGATGGTAGCGGCCGCATTATCCGTGCTTTGCAGACGGGTTCCCGGCTCCAGAGTGATGTAAGTCGAAAATTCCCGGGAATCTGCTTTAGGCATAAATTCTTTATCGATCAACGGGAGCAGCAGGTAACTTCCGATCATGACCACTAACGCGGTCAGGACGACAGCGTACCGGTGTTTCAAAAGTTTACCGACAAACTGACCGTATCCTTTGATTTTTAAAGAAGCCTGATTTTTGGCAGGTGCTTTCACATATTGTGAAGCTAACATCGGGATTAACAATACCGCAACAAAAAGAGAAGACAATAGAGAGAACGAAACGGTCCAGGCCTGTTCTTTAAAAAGTTCTCCGGCAGCTCCCTGGATGTAAACGATAGGTAAGAATACCACTATGGTCGTGAGGGTTGAAGACGTGATAGCCCCTGAAACTTCCGAAGCTCCTTTGATAGCCGCTTCCTTGGGAGAAAGGCCGTTTTCCAGATTCCGGAAAATATTCTCCATGACAACAATGGCATTATCGATCAACATGCCGGCTCCCAGGGCTAATCCCCCCAGTGTCATGATATTGATCGTCAATCCGTTGAAGTACATCAAATTGAACGTAGCGATGATGGACACCGGAATAGAAACACTGACGATCAAGGTTGTATTGATGCGGCGCAGGAAAACGTACAATACCAGCATGGCCAATAAAATACCCATAACGGCAGAATCCTTGACCTCTCCGATCGAAGCTCCGATAAAATCTCCCTGGTTACTGATGACGTGAAATTCATAACCGGGCATACTTTTCTGCAATTCTTCCAGTTTGGCAGTGATATTTTCAACTGCCTTCACCGTATTGTATTTATTCTCTTTGTAGACACTGATACTCAGACTACGTTCGGCATCGTAGCGCACCAGATTTTCAGGATCTTTATTTTTTAGTTCGATTTTGGCAACATCTTTCAGGTATACCGGAGCTTTCACGGTAGAGCTGTTCCCCGACTCGGTGTCGGTACTACCGGGGGTTTTGAAAGCAACGATAATATTCCCGATATCTTCCAGGTCTTTTAATAAATTCACCCCTTTTACCGTATATTGGATGTCGTCGTTTACAATGGTACCTCCCGAAACATTCCGGTTCATACTTTCTATTTTCGACGCGATCGTTTCGGCAGTCAGGTTGAAAGCTTCCAGCATATAAGAGTCGGTTTTGACCTCCACAAAAGCATTTTCCTGGCCGTTGAGTCGGATATCGGCCACACCTTCCAGTCTGACCAGTTCGCTCCGCATATAGTTTTCTGCTATTTTCCGGAGTTCGTTCATATCCTTGATTTCTTTATGGCTCATGGAAATGATCATGACCGGCGTGGCATTGGCATCGTAGCGGGAAACATTCAGGGAAGTGATTTCTTCGTCCTGAGCGATTTGAGACATGCTGCGTTGCAAATCCAAAAAGGCGGCATCCATATCCTGATCCCAGTCGTATTCCACCGTAATCGTGGCTCCTCCTACCTTACTGCTGCTACTGACGTCTTTCACACCTTCCTGGCGTGCTGCCATAGCTTCTATTTTTTCTACAAACTGTTTTTCGATCTCTTCAGGTGGACGCTCACCGGCTTGCAAATCGATATATAAAGCCGGATTTTTTAAATCGGGAAATAAATCTGTTCCCAATTTATTGTATGATATGATTCCTAGCAGACATACCCCCAGTGTGATCATTAATACACTGACCGGGTATTTTACTGCAAATTTTGTAATTCCCATAATTTAATCGTTTACCAATTTGGACGTTTACCGACAAAGAATTTTTCAGACTGTCGTGAATACAGTTACTTCATCACTTTTACTTTGCTCCGGTTACGTAACCATTCGTAACCTTTCACGACGATCTTGTCCCCGGCTTCGAGTCCTTTTTCTACTTCT
>OGDA01000724.1_pt1 | contig 14892 bp, 18 predicted proteins | sample 1570281 | NCBI WGS metagenome assembly OGDA01 (sample SAMEA2582184, study PRJEB24529) | metagenome
GCGGTTGAGATAGTTTTTTGAGACCAGCAATAAAGAAGAAGGCCGCTGAAGCATGATTTCAGCGGCCTTCTTCTTTATTATATTGGAATCTTCTGCTTAGAGCAGACAAGCCTCAAACAGATAATGTATGAATAACCGGCCCTTTTCCGTCCAGACGGTCAGCATGGCAGTGCCTGTATCGCCATTCCGGTTTTCCCATTGGTGGGTACGGGTGGCTGTATAACCTTGATTCTGGTAGGGTACTTTAAGCAGCCACTGTCCGGACTGGCGGAACTGGATGCCCGCCCATTTCAATCGCTTGTTCAATGCACCGGCACTCATACCCAGTTCTTTGGCTATTTGAGTGGTCGTATAGGTGCTTTGGGATTGCAACACCTTATCATAATAAGCGACTTTAGGGGCCTGTAATTTTAGCTTCAGAAAGGCAAGGCTGTTTGCCTGCTGCAATTGGCTGATATGCTCGTCACGGGCCTTGATTTTGCTCTGCGCAAGCAACACGGCGCGTGCCAGCAGTTCATTGTCCGTTTCGCCGTTCTTTCCCAGGATATAACCACCGTTTTTTAGTGTTTCGGGAACCAGTTCATCAAATATCCAGCTTTCGAATTTTTCGGCAGCCGGCAGCTTGCTGCCGGCGATCAGGCGGTACACATTCCCTTCATTGATGTATTTTATCTTCTGTACGGCACTGCGTGTAGGGGTGTCGTAGATTGCGACGCCTATTGGTTTACAGTGTCTTGCAACGGCATCCCTCGGATTGGCATAGCCGAGTGCGGAGGCAATGTCGGAGGCGCAGAACCATATTTTTCCGTCAATATCCAGTGTTCGGATACGTCCGAACTCAGGATGTTCAAATACTGATATTTTATTCATGACTGTCTGACTTATAAGTTTCTTCTATTGCTTTGAATATCTCGTAGACTACCTGGGGGACGATGGCGTTTCCGTATCCTTTGATGGATTTTTCTCTTCACTGAGAAAAGGTAATATCGTCCAACTTGGCGGAAAACCCATCATCTCGGCTACAAACAGGGGGTTGAGTTGGAAACTCTTTCCAGTCCGGGCGAAGAAATCCGGAAGGCTGTTCTTTTCCGGTATCCGGCCTCTCTTCTCCAGACTTTCCGGGCTTGCCGCGCCCTTCCAGTCCCTCGCTGTCGGAGTGGGCAGAAGCTCCGCCATCCTCCCAAGCCCTACACTCCAGACATGCCCTTTCTGATTGATCTTCCGTATCTTCCCTTTCGGTGTCACAATAATCCTGTCGTTTTTCCCCATTACAGCCCCCACACCGGCATCGCTGGCTACCGGAGTGGGCAGCAGCATCCCGTAAAAGTCCAGAAAGTCGCTCAGGCCGTTGGGCTTCTTCTTTCCGTTGAGCTGGCTGTGCAGGGATGGAGCATGGGCCTGTTTCCATTTGTGGACTCTCTCCGGATGGTGTATTTCCGTGGCCAGCGGAGTAGGAAGAAGCATCGCACGGATGATCTCCGGGAGTCCCTGCTGGCTGCTGTTCGGTCCCCTCAGCTTGTAATCCTGGGCTGTCACGGTGGGCAATAAACCAAACCCGGTCCCTCCTGTGGGGCGCACCGACGGAGCAAGCCGGTATAAGTACCGGCTGGACGGAATATCCTTCACGTTCAAGATCACGGCAAATGGTTTCAACGACATATTCCTGTTGTCTTTTATATACAGGGTTACTCTCTGAGAATAAAGTGGGTTGACTTCCCACCTCAGTCTCCTGACCGGGCTGTACCATTGTGAGGATGCCAGCAACATTTTCACCAACAACCCAATCGGGTTTGATTTCATGTATGGCTCTGAGCATATGAGGCCAGAGGTAACGGTTATCGTCTGTTCCCTTTCTTTGGCCTGCGACGGAAAAGGGTTGACAAGGAAAACCTCCTGTAAGGACATTAATCTTTCCTCTTCACTGTCTGAAGTCTGTTTTTGTGATGTCTGTATAACTTTTCGCATCTTTAAACCAGTAATTTAAAACCGTGTTACAAAAATCATCTATCTCACAATGGAAGGCGTTCTGCCATCCAATTCATTCGGCTGCCAGATCAGGGGCACCGAATCCGCTGAAAAGAGAAGCGTGTACCAAACGCTTCTCTTTTTCAGCACTTTGCTTTTCTTCTTTCATTATTATTCATTATTTAAAGGTTCAATATTCATGGCTTTCGCATCTATCTTGCGGTAGATATTTCCCATTTCCAACATGTTCTTCAGTCGGAGCAGGTCGGTGATTTCATAGACAGTCATGCCTTTGTGCGTTGTGAAGCGGATATATCCCTTCTGCCGCTGTATCTCCACTTCTTCGGGTGTCATCTGCAAAACTTCACAGATTTCCAGTAAAGTCAAGGTCAGGCTTATTTGTTTGACAGTATAGATGTAGGTCAGGATGTCCAGCATCTGGATACATTTACGGTGTGATTTGACAAGTGCCGCAAATTTGTTTCGTTCAATGACGATTACTTTACTTTGATTTTCCATATGAATTGTTATTTATGAGTTTATTGATTCAGACATAAAATCTTCGTTCCGGCATTCTTCTCTCAGGAACTTGTGTACGTCCGAGGCCCAGAAGTAAATCTTGCCGCTGAGTTTGAAATAGGGCAGCTTGCCGGAGTTGCGCCAACGGATCAGTGTCCGGTCACATACTTTCAACATCAGGCGCATGTCCCGGCTGTCCAGCATCTGTTTGCCATTAAAGCTGGTCATGGCATCCAGTGCCGTTTCCAGCCGGGTGATGAGTTCACGTTGCTCGGAGAAGCTCTCCTGGATTAATGCTTTCAGCATTTCGATGTCTTCATTTCCTGTTTCCATCTTTTGTTCTTTTTCGTCCGTTATTTATCCTTCTTTCTGTCGCAAAGTTTGGGAAAAAGGAAATGTAAAAATAGGGCTGACGGATACCGCCAGCCCCATATTTTATCTGTAACATTCTGTATGTTAGGTGTATCTTGTCAGATAAAAAATAACATTCCTTTTTGGGTGCTATTCCAAATTTAATCATTGAAAACTTGTTTATCCGGACAAAAAAACTTATATTTGTAAATGTATCAGGTTTTATATAATATATGACGATATTTGATGATTATAAAAAATATAAGGACTTGTATTCTGTCTCTCCGACACTATTGTGGGAGTATGATCTTTCTGATTTTGACTGGTGGAAATCCAGAAAAATCGTGGTACAGCGTATACTTGAAAGAGGGTGGCTAAAAGATTTTTATGCGGCTTTCAACATATATGGGGGGATAGAGGGATTTCGGGAGATAGTAAAAGATGTTCCTTATCTGTCGCCCAGGGATATCAATTTTGTATGTATTGCATTTAATCTAAAAAAAGAAGAGCTAAGATGTTACACACGGAAACTGTTGAGGGAACAACTCTTGAACTCTTAAGAAATTTGGAACAAGAGGAAATGCTGTCCTCATTCTCTCTTGCCGGAGGAACAGCTCTTGCCTTGTATCTGGGACATAGAATGTCTGTGGATTTGGATCTCTTTACCCCTTTGCCATTTAATGCTGTCGTATTGAAAGATTTTTTGGAGAACAAGTACGGCTTTCGTACAGACTTTATGGAGAAAAATACATTGAAAGGTTCTATTGAAGGGGTTAAGATAGATTGTATAACCCATGGATATGGTTTGCTTGAAAAACCTTGTCTGGAAGAAGGTATCAGACTGTACAGTATGAAAGATATCATTGCCATGAAGCTTTCCGCTATTGCGGACAATGGTTCCCGTTTGAAGGATTTTATTGATATAGCTTTTCTTTCCACACGCTTCTCTTTCTATTCCATGTTGAAATTTTATGAACATAAATTTCCAAATGCAAATGTTATTAGACCATTCAAGGCTATTACTTTTTTTGAGGATATAGATTTTGAGGAAAATGTAGCCATGCTTGAAGGAGACTATAAATGGAAGCACATAGAAAAAAGGTTGATAGACATGACAAAAATGCAGGATAAAATATTTGACTCCTTACCTCTGAAATTGGCGGTATCTTCAGTAAAGAGACAAAATATCCACCAGAAAAAAATCAAATTGTAATTTCTACAGTAAAGAGAATAGTAATTATTATATCAAAAAAATATGAAAATCACAAAATACGAAATTGATATGTTGGATGTAAAGTCGGCAGATGCTTTCTTAATCCATTTTTATGATGATGATGATAATGACAAAGACTATATCATTCTAGTCGATGCAGGAAATTATAATGACGGACCAACGATCGCGAATTTTATTAAAAATCGTTATGGGAGGAAAAATATAGACCTTGCTATATGTTCCCATTGTGATAAGGATCATTTTGGTGGATTTGTTTGGTTACTTGAGCAAATAAGAGACAATGCTCCTAATAGAATTAATATTTCTCATTTTTGGGTAGATGATCCAGCTGATCATGTCTCTTTAGGCATGGTTAAGAGAATTAGAACTCATGATTCTTTAGTTGTAAAAGCGCGTTCTGTTTATGATCTTGGTGATAATAAGAATATGCTAGATATATTAGACGAATTAGGTAATAAAAAATTAATATGGACTGAACCTTTTTCTGATGCAGGTAAATATTCTGACAAACCATACAGTGTGGATGCATTCGATAATCACATTGAGGTACTGGGCCCTTCTGTGACATATTACGAGCAACTGGTTCCTGATTTTCGTAATGAATTGAAAAAAAAGGATTATACAACAGACGAAAATGAAGATGCATCTATTACCTTAATTGAGGGGAGAGTTTACAGCAAAACTTTAGATGATGCAGGTGATGATCCATCTAGTCATAATCAAAGTAGTGTTATTTTTATTTTCAAACCGGATGATGGAAAAAAATTCTTATTTATGGGGGATGCTGGTCGGGATGCAATTGATCATTTTCTTTATGAAGAAGATAAATATAAAATCAAAGGAATCTATTGGCTAAAAGTTCCCCACCATGGTAGTAAATATAATATGGATAATTGGATGATCGATCATTTAAGGCCTAAAAATGCTTTCATTTCAACCGAAAAGGTCGGACATTATTTAAGTCAAGCTGTAGTCAACGCTTTAAAAAAATGTGATTGTAAGGTTTGTTCCACTCATAAACATGGTTCTGTATGGCATCATTGCGGCACTGCATCAAGGGATGATTATTCATCTATAATCTCATTTTTATAAGAGATCAGATGGATTGTTCAAGAATTAAAAATGAGACTAGCAATATTGTTGGCCTCATTTTCAATCCTTAATATCTAATATATAAGTTGTAGATGAAGAAATCTGAAGTCAACCTGCTTTCAAATATCATTTCAATGAAAATGAAATAATTATACGTATTGTTTCTAGTGTAATAAATGAGGCAGATATGTCTTAATTTGTAATTCTGTAAGCCATTCTGAATGAGCAGAAAGAGCATCTATTTTTCTTTTTGACAGTGGCGTAAGATTTGTACCCACAGATAGTGCTATCTCATGAAGTTCTTTTGAAGGTGCGCTATCAAGCAGTACCTGCCAACCTATAGATTTCTTAAAACACTCTTCAATTCGGAATTTTGCATTTTGATCATTCTTTTCTCTAAAAGCAATAACATCATCTAAAGAAATTCTATGAGCCGATAATACTAACTCTGGGACATTTTCCTTTTTGATATTATCCATAAACCGATCTACCATTGAATTCCATTCTGACCATAGCAAAGAAACATAAGCGTAATATGCGGAGTTTTTCTTTGTGCGATTATAAATATTAGTTCGTATTTGAATGGTCCGGATTCTGTTCATTAGAACTTCTATCGATTGAAACATTAAACAGATAGTATTACGAACTCCCTTTATATCAGGACGAGCATTTCCCGCATCACTAATTACCACATTCTCCACCCGATATAATTTATTGGTACTTTCTGTTAATATATAAGCCCCCTGATTGTCATATAAACCGCCATCAACAAGTAATGTATCCTTATATTTTCCTTCTTCATAATATCGTTTGTCTATTTGAGTAGGTGAGAATATGGACGGCACACAAGTGGAGGATGCAACAGCGAAGGATATAGGAATTTCTTCTCCTTTAATGATGCTTCGACCATTTTCTCTATAATCATATCCTCCCACATCTTGTTTTGAAAATGTAAAAAGACGTCCTGTCGCCACATTAGTAGAATTAATACCGGCAATAGGTGAATCTGGTAAATCTTTCAGTTTTTTCTTTCTGAAAAACAACCTGTCATAATATAAGGCGATCCACTTACTACTTGGAATAAGATAGAATCCCCAATACAGCAACAAATACAAAAACAAAAACCACCCACTTACAAAAATCCCCAACAATGCTGGGAGTAAAAAAACGATTGCGAGGTTTAATATAGCCCCCCAAAGTGAAGAATGTGCTAGACACTTACGGAAGGATTGCTCAATCTGTTCAAAAGGTTCGTCTTTATGCAACAAGTAAAATGCAGCAATAATAGACCCTCCCGATACGGAAGATATAACATCAACCTTTTCAAGCAAACCCATCTTATGAAGAGCCCGCAAAGTCCCCAAATGATAAGCTGCTGCTCTGTAGCCACCACCGGACAATGCCAATCCAATACGTTTTCCGTTTTCCCCCATACTTATTAATTATATTTTTGCATTTATATATATTCCATCATTACCGGAAATAGCCTGTACAAAAGGTAAGTCTTCCTGTTCCAGCCAATCACTCATTTGCCGGAACTGCTCTTTATCAGTACTGCTCGGTGCACAGTTCCCATTCGGGTGGGAGTGCCACTCTCCTAGATAAGTTACTTGATGGTATGTTTTCCTCGATATCTCATTCTTCACTTGAGAAAGCCCTTCACATCCTCGAATAAAAGAAGCAGGAGTAGATTGACTATCACAAGGAGCCGGATGCATATACAAGACATAAATTATTCGTCGGTCTTTATCATAACAACCAAAAAGACAGCCACCTGTCTCTTTGTCGTGAGACAGCCTTTTTTGGTTTTCCATTTCATTTTGGACATCATTGGCGAGATATACCTGTATATCCTCGGATTTGTATTGTTTCCATTTTGAAATGTTTAAACTAATTTTACTGACCGTACTATCCTGTCCATTCACCCTCCAGATACACAAACTACAATTATCCCTTTTGGATGCTTTTTGTATTTGTTGTGAAGCGATACCTGCGAGAATACCTACGTTATCATAATCCAGAATGCTTGATATTGAACGGCAACTAAAACTATTTGTTCTTTGTTGGTCCACCATTTCCAAATGTGATGATAATTCAGACCGGATGATCAGATTTCGTTGATAACTCATTTCCAGCAAATCCAAGCGTTGTGTTCTTGCTTTATCCTCCATCAACATAACCAGCTCATTTCCCCTCGGATTCAAGAAGACAGTACAACAACGATATTTCTCACTATATGGTTCAAAAGCAATCTTTCGTTCTACAGCAACTGAAGTACTAGCATCAACAATCAAATCCGTATCTTTATATATGATCTTCTTATCATTTTCTGACAATCGAAGCATGTCTTTCTCAATCGCAGTAATTTTCTGGTCAATAATACCACTATAATGATTTTCCAAAGCTTTTACCTTTGAATACATCACCATATTCGGAGACAATATATGGCGGGCTACATTGTGCGGCAATAAATAGTCAAAATCTAGAAATACGACCTCTTCACTTATGCCCTCACGCACAAAAGAGTCCAAGATATTAGAGCCAAGAGTACCCGCACCTATCACAACTAACTTTTTGTAGAGGAGATCTTTGGCGTTAAAAAGAGCATTATATTGCCTCGCTACCGGTTCAACAGTGAAAATAATTTCTATCGGAATTTCATTAAACCACTTCTTAAAATTTTCAGGTGTAAGAACTCCATACTTATGCCTAATGTCCCTCGCCTTTGGTGTAATTCTTACAAGGAATAAATCTATACGCTCATCTTTACCTCTTGCCATCCTCTTTGAAGGTATATAAAGAAGTATCAATAGAGGCAACTGTGTCTTCCCTGCCACCGTTGAAACAAGTGTTTGTAGAATGGTATCAGGAACCGACTTCCCAATAACAGACGATATATCAGCCAATTCTCCAATAGTCTTAGGCAAACAAGCCATATTTTTGGAAACATTGCTGTTTGTTGGAATATTTACAATATAATGGGTTGCCTTGTTCTTGCTGACAAACTCCAGCGTGGAAGTCAATTTTGATAATTCCGTATATAACCCATAACAAGCATCTACAGACTGGATATTCTTAAAAGTACATATTTTATTAAATTGAAAGAATACTTCCAAAGGTCGATCCTTTTCGTGTAACAGTCCCAAACTATTTCTGTTAAACCAATTTATGATATAATTGATATAATCATAAGCATTGAACTGGTGTCTGATGTCTGAAAAAGGGACATCACTGATACATAAGGATACAGGATGTTCAAAGGCTCTAGCATTAGAATGTGGAAGACCTACCGGAAAATCTTTTCGCAGTGCATAGACCTCTGGTAAACTGAGATCCTCTTTCGTACAAATAACAGCTATCTCCTCAACTTCCTGAATAGGATAAACCGGCTCATCTGGTATGCTGAGACGATGCAAAGTTAGAATAATAATTTCCGCATCTGCCGAGTTGCGGATACATGAATTCACTGTCACACAAGGATGTAGCAAAGCCGCCTTATGTATTGTAATAGCACGTGGAAGCCTTAATTGACTTCCACGTATCTCACTGCCTTTTAGTATCTTATATTCTTTATACATTTTATCTGTCATTTACCGGCTCTAGGTGCCGGGCGCGAAATAATAGTGTCACCGGCGGCCACAGAAATAGTTTCATGTCGTTTTCCTGTTTCAGCAATTTTAAAGACAATAGGTTGCGATATATTTCCTTTAAGATGGTCTGTTGCTGTATTTAAGAAATTGTCTTTGTTGCCAAGCCGTTTCTTATACTCCGTTTGGGCCTGATAACAAGGAGGATTTTTGCCATCATTCATAATCGCGTTGGAAGAGGCAACCACATAAGCTCTGCTACCCAGTTGCTTCTTCATTATTTCTTCAGCGGAAGGCATGACCTTTTCCTTGTCTGAAGAATCATTGAAGAACGTCCACGAACAATGATGGGGTGCCAAAAAAATATCCCATTTCAAATGTTCGTCATCTATATTGTTATCGAGAATATGCTGCCAAATTTCATGTTCCGCATCCCCACCCATTAATACACGGCATTTAAAACCAGCACAAGATGATATTTTGAACCCGAACTGAACAACTATAGATGTCGCATTCTTGTCATCATCTTCTTTGCAGACAGTGATATCCTCCTTGAAAGGAGCATGAATAAAGATTTCTAACCATTCGAACGGCTTTCCGTTTGCCGATAGAACTGTCTTACCCGGAACATATCCGTAACGGCTATCAAATTCCTTATCTTTATCATATCCCACTATGCGGAGGTAATTGCCATATCCACCATTATAGCTTCTATCACGATCATAAATTTCCCGACGACGTTTGGCTTCTCTTCTGATATCCTCAGCACAATCAGTTAATACGTTGCCGACACCTCGCGGTGTAACCCATAATTCCCCGATTATAATTTTATTCTTATCTCTTTCCTTGTCGTATTCACTGGGTGCACCATGAAAGAAGTTCGTACTAAAGCCGTCACAATGGTCTTTGTGAGGATGTGTATTAATAAACAAATCCACAAAAGGGCGACCTTCGATGTCCTTTTTAAGCTCATTCAACAAATCTCTTTTTACATCAAAATAGATCTGTTTACCATTGTCCACAAGATTGTCTTTTATTTGGCAATCAATAATAATCGTCTTACCGTTACTCAACTTTATTAAAGTACAATCTGCATTACCGACAGGATAAAATTTAATCGTGTGTTCCATATTTGTTAGAAATAAGAATTATTAAAAAATAAAATAATGCCATAATAATCATCTAAAGTATTTATCAAATATTCTAAATGCACATTACGACCTCACAAATACTATCTTATTAAAAGATGAACAAATATTATGCCAATATTTGTATTATTCTATTTTCTTTTATATAAAATGGGATTCATGACATTATGACCGTTTTTAATAATTCTATTCCACTGTAGTTTCGCACCCCTCATTCCAGCTTCCAAAAAAATTCTATATTATTCCTCTTGAAAAAAATGTAGACAGGGAATTAGTGTGGCGAAAGATAAATAACTAGCCCATCTCTAAATATACTTAGATTAACTTGTAAGCATCAAAAACATTACTTACTTTTGCGTTAGAGAGATATTTGAAATTATGCAGAGCAATACAATGTGTAGCTGGACTTTCACTACTATATCGTTACCTGTATCTTTTAAATACTGCAATTAACTTCTGATTTACAGTAAATTACAATAAAACACTATGTTTCATTTTTAAGAATCCAAAGTTTTTCATATAACTATAGAAATTATCTATAAGAAAAGAATATACTCCCCAACAGTTGTTTTTGGGGAACTTTATTATCATCTATTCTCCTCTTCCTTATTGAATTTCTCTCTTTGTTCCTTCTTTTGTACGATATTGATAAAAGAAGAACTAATGATACCGGTCGGAATGGCTACCATTGCCACACCTACCAGACAAATAATACAACCCAATAATTTCCCCAAAAAGGTAATGGGATAAATGTCACCATATCCGACTGTAGCAAATGTAATAATGGCCCACCAGATTCCGTCACCGATATTTTTAAAGACTTCAGGTTGTGCATTCCTTTCAATATAATACATCAAAATGGCGGAAAAGCAAATTGTAATGAAACTAGCTGTGTAGGCTGTTTCAAGTTCTTCTCTGACAGAAGCAAGAGCCATACCGATAATTCGGAAAGATCGCGAGTGCCGTATTAACTTAAAAATAATGAAGATATAGGGTAAAATAATGACATGAACGACTTCCGTATCCCAGTATGCATAGGTAAGAACACAAGGCAGTACTGCCACGAAGTCAACAAAACCATAAAAAGAGAATGTATATTTCAGACGTGCCTTTGCTGTTTTCATACCGGGATAGAGTGCCGGTGCAGATACGATACGGGCTGTGTATTCAATAAGAAAAATAAAAGAAGATACATAAGTAATGCCGAATAACAGTACTTTGTATGTGGCCATTTCTTCAAATGAACTTGCAATGACGGCTATAATTGAAATCAGAATGAAGAAAAGAACAAAATATTGAACAAATTTTCTTCTCAATAACTGTTGAATCAAAATATATAATTTCATTTTGCAAAAAAAATTATTTATTCATGCTATCCGTGTGTTTTCCACACACGGATGCAATCACTTTGTTATTCAGACTCTTTTATTGGATGTTTTACTACAAACCTTCTCAATAATAAAAGTCGCTTTTTAGTTTTGTATTGCTAAAAACGATCCGCAATTATCTGACTAAAACACATAAGCAAGTGATAACTGCCAATATCTATTTTTGCTTTCGAATACATCACCATCAAAAATTTGATCTATGGCATCATGCTTATTGCCTCCTATATTATGCTTGGCAGACTGGGTTAATCCTATATTATAATAGCAACTTACCATTAAATGATTTACAATTTTCACTCCACCTCCCAAGTTCAATCCGACTTCAGTCGAACGCCATCCCATAGATGGAAGATCCTTATCTATAACATCCACAGCTATATGAGCAAGTTTGCGTCCCCAGTTGTCCTTGTCTACCAAAAAAGAAAAGGAAGGACCGACTCCCAAAAACAAATCAAAATTATTTGATATTCCCATTTCCCATTTCAGTTCTATAGGAATATCAATACTTTGTGTTTTAATGTCAGCGCTGCGTCTGTTAGAGGTATTTGTCAGTTTGATTCCACGCTCTACATACAGCAGAGAAAAGTCCAAAGCGATACCATGAAATCCTGTTTGATATTGCAACATAGGCCCTACTTGAAATCCTGTCAAACTCTCTTCCTTAAACTGGTCACGCATGCCACTAATATTTGCTTTGTTGCCAAGCACACCGGCTTTTACCCCAAAATGTAATCCCTGAGCCATACTATCAGTGATTCCCCAAAATACGAAAATCGTAAAAAAACAAATTATTTTTTTCATGATCATTTATTTAAGAAGTTGAATATGTTTCTATTATTTTGAAGATTGATGCACAGTAAGTTGTGGGAAAGGGAATCCGATTCCTTCTTTATTAAATGTCGTATAAACAATCTCATTAATATCATATAAAACATTCCAGTAATCAGCTGTTTTAACCCAAACACGGACAGTAATGTCAACGCTACTCGCACTTAATGAGCCTAAAACAATGATAGGGGCAGGAGTATCCAAAATACGTTTGTCCGCATAAATAATACGTTGCAATACGGTTCTGACCCTTTGTACATCCTCTCCATATTCTACTCCGAATACCCATTCAACACGGCGCATTTCCTGTTTGCTGTAATTAATCACAGCATTTCCACTGAGCATCCCGTTGGGAACGTATATCATCCGATTATCAAGAGTGGAAAGTATGGTATGGAAAATCTGTATCTCTTTTATTGTACCACTTACTCCAGGTCCATCTATATAATCGCCTACTTTAAACGGTTTAAAAACAAGTATAATCAAACCACCTGCGAAATTGGAAAGATTGCCGGAAAGTGCCATACCTACAGCCACACCGGCTGACGCCAAAAGTGCAGCAAAACTGGTCGTTTCCACTCCCAACTTGCTGATTATGGCAAAAGCAAGTACCATGTTCAATAAAATTTTCACTAAACTTTTCAAGAAAGTCTGTACACTGGTTTCTATCTTCCGTTTTTCAAGAACTTTGGCTATTAATACACTAATCTGCTTAATGATAAAACGACCGACTGAATATATCAGAATGGCGACAAATATATCCTTACCAGCGTCCATTCCAAAATCTACCAGTTTCTCCAGTGCTTGCTCAAGTTTACTGCCTGAGGCTGCATTCAATAATAATAAATTCATTTTTTTCGTTTAACAAATAAAAATTAATCAGCTTGTCACGATCATATTGCAAATATGCCAGCACATCCTGACAGTATAGTTTCGCAATGTTCCAATAAATCATCCAATATATTTTTACATTCCTAAATAGTCGGATATTTAAAGCCGCAAAGATATCATATATAATTGATAAAAACCAAACTTATCACTTAAAAGAGAGAACCTAAGCACCGTATTCTGTATCAAGCATACAACTCTAAGATAATATATTTAATTTTTTTCGGTAATATTTGCCGAAACATCGGTGAAGCACTATTATACTAGGTGAAAAATGCACGGCACAAGAACAATCTAGCACTCCATGCTGCATAACTAATCAAAAAGATCCAGTAAAAAAACATAAAACCAACTAGTTAATTCATACTTAAAGAGTATCAAACCAATCATTTTCTGTATTTTTAGGTACTTCTCTGTAAATAATACTCAATAATGAAAACAAGAAAAACATTCTAACAAAACATAACTAAAATACAAAATATTTCAGAGATTCACTCTACCTTAAACTTTACAGCATTCGACATTTAGAAAAAATATCGTAAGAGTTTTAATGAGAGTAAACTCGGAAATTCATTCCGTTGACAAAGCAACCCACTTCCATCAAAAGAACCATTACTTACATGCTGTACCACAGAAAGGCAACCAATATATCATACTATCTTCTGATCTTTCTTCTAAACTTTACCCTGTACTCTTTCATACGGTTAGTTGCTATATCATAACAAGATAATAAGCTGCTATTAGAGAAAACAATATTTTTTTAAGATGTTTGTAGACTCTGATAAAATTAATACCTTTGCGAAGTCAATTTATATATAAACAATGTCGAAATGTAAATTGAAATATTGCAGATAACAAAAAAAGGACAAAGAAATATGAGACTTATAAAAGTAACAGGTGGTTTGGGAAATCAAATGTTTATTTACGCTTTTTATTTGCGAATGAAAAAGTACTATCCCAAAGTGCGTATAGACCTTTCGGACATGATGCATTATAAAGTGCACTACGGATATGAAATGCATCGTGTGTTTAATCTGCCCCATACAGAATTTTGTATAAACCAACCTCTGAAAAAAGTTATCGAATTCCTTTTCTTCAAAAAAATATATGAACGGAAACAAGCTCCCAATAGTTTACGAGCTTTTGAAAAGAAATACTTTTGGCCTTTACTTTATTTTAAAGGATTTTATCAGTCGGAACGTTTCTTTGCAGATATTAAGGATGAAGTTAGGGAGTCTTTCACTTTTGACAAGAATAAAGCCAACAGTAGAAGTCTTAATATGCTTGAAATTTTGGACAAGGATGAAAACGCAGTATCTCTACATATTCGTCGTGGAGATTATTTGCAACCCAAGCATTGGGCTACTACCGGAAGTGTATGCCAGTTACCTTACTATCAAAACGCAATAGCGGAAATGAGCAGAAGAGTTGCCTCTCCATCTTACTATATTTTTTCAGATGACATTGCTTGGGTAAAGGAAAATCTTCCATTGCAGAATGCAGTATATATTGATTGGAATACGGATGAAGACAGTTGGCAAGATATGATGCTTATGAGTCATTGCAAACATCACATCATCTGCAACAGTACATTCAGCTGGTGGGGAGCATGGTTAAATCCCAATATGGACAAAACGGTAATTGTGCCTAGTCGTTGGTTCCAGCATTCCGAAGCTCCGGATATCTATCCTACGGGGTGGATAAAAGTACCAGTGAGTTAATCCACAATACACATGAATACGCACGTCTGGAAAGCTAAAAAATAATTGGCATTTCGGAAACCGCTGAGCCGAAATTTCGGCTCAGCGGAAATTGTAGCATCCATGTTCATTTTTGGTTTAGGGATATTCAGTAAATGTCTCTAAAAAATAAGATGGCATATGAAGATGATA
>OGDA01000730.1_pt1 | contig 14770 bp, 16 predicted proteins | sample 1570281 | NCBI WGS metagenome assembly OGDA01 (sample SAMEA2582184, study PRJEB24529) | metagenome
GTTGATGATGCCCATCTTGGAAAGGATGATGGTGATCAGCGGCATCTCGAACACGCAGCCAAAGATGATGAACATGGTCAGGCAGAGGCTGACATAGCTCTCGATACTGGTAGTGGTCTGGATGTAGTCGGCGCCCTCGATGCCGGTGCTGAGGAACCGGAGCATGAAGGGCATCATGAGCTTGTAGGCGAACATCACGCCCACCACAAAGAGGGCCAGACCCAGCAGGATGACCAGCTTGAGGAAAAAGGTCTCGCTCTTTTTCAGGCCCGGCTTTGCAAAGGCGTAGATGTTGTAAAAGGCCACAGGCACCGTTACCACCACACCGGCCAGAATGGACACCCGGAAATACTGCATCAGCTTTTCCTGCGGGGCCAGGAACACGAAGGTGTAGTTCGCATTCATTGCCATGGCCGTCAGCAGGTCGATCAGCTTATCCGAAATTGCCAGGAAGCCGATCACGCCCACTACAAACACCGCCGCGCAGATGATCAGCCGGTTCCGCAGCTCTTTCAGATGTCCGGTCAGCGTCATGCTGCCGTCGTCCGACATGACTTCGGCTTTCTTTTTGCGCTTTACGTTCGTAGCCACAGATTACTCCTCGTCGTCCTTCTTCTCAGTCTTGGTCTCGGCCTTGGCAGTGGTCGCGTCCTCCTCTTCGGACTCCTCCATGCCCTTCTTGAAGTTGTTCATGGTCTTGCCGAACATCTTGCCCAGCTTCGGCAGGTTCTTGGGTCCAAAGATGACCAGAACGATGATCAGAACAATGATAAACTCCTGAGGTCCGATTCTCATAATAATAATCTCCTTTTTCCTCTTGCCGCGCCGCTCTGGCGGGCTGGATTCCAGTTTTTATCCTACAACCGCGGGCGCGGGTTTATCCATGTACTTAGACCTTTGCCTCCTCGGCAGGGGCAGCCTCCTCAGCGGGAGCAGCCTCGGCAGGGGCTTCGTTTGCAGCGGGGGCCTCCTCGGGCTTTTCCTCTGCAGCAGGCTCTTCTGCCTTTTCCTCTGCCTTCACAGGCTCAGCGGCAGGCTCCTCCGCCTTAGCGGGCTCTTCGGGCAGCTCCTCCACGGTATCCTCCAGCTCGGCCACTTCCTCAACCTCTTCGGCCTTCTTGGCTTCTTCCTTGCTGGTCTTACCGATGTTGGTAAAGCTCTTGGTGACATCCTTCATGCTGTCGTCGATGTCCTTCTTGATGTCGGTCAGGGGAGCAACGGCTTCCTTGATGGGGGCCTGGATCTCGTTCAGGGGCTCCACCACGTTCTTCTGGATCTCCTCGGAAGCGGCACCGGTGTACTTCTTCAGCTCCCGCAGCATCTTGCCGAGCTTGCGGGCGTACTCGGGCAGCTTATCGGGGCCGATGACCACGAAGGCCACGATGGCCACCAAGATCAGCTCTGTAAAACCAATTTTCATAGCGTTCCAATTCCTTTCCTCTCACACAACAGGCATCCTTTGCGGCCTGCCGTGCTGTTACTGCACAGGGGATGCGGCGCGGTGTGCGCCTTTGTTGCCCTATGTATACCGGAAGTGTGTGAACTTCAAATGAACTTATTTTTAACAGTATATGAACAAGAGCAATTTTGTCATCAATTATATAACCATTCGGATATTTACACTTAGATATTGCGTTTCGGAATCACTTGACCGGATTGGTCAGCGTACCAATACCATCGATCTCGCACCGCACCACATCCCCGGGCTTGAGGAACTGCGGCGGGTCCATGCCCATGCCCACACCCGCCGGGGTGCCGGTGGCAATGATAGTACCCGCTTTCAGGGTCATGCCCTGCGAAAGCTCGGCAATGACATGGTCGATGTCAAAGATCTGCAGGGCGGTATTGGAATCCTGCCGCTTCTCGCCGTTGACAAAGCTGCGGATGCCCAGCCTGGGCGGGTAGTCGGCAAAGGCATCTGCCGTGACGATGCAGGGCCCGATGGGGGTAAAGCCATCCAGACTCTTGCCGAAGTACCACTGTTTGTGCGCCGTCTGCACATCCCGGGCCGAGACATCGTTCAGGATGGTATAGCCGAAGATATAGTCCCGGGTCTGACCGGCGGGCACATCCCTGGCATCCCTGCCCAGCACCACAGCCAGCTCACACTCATAATCCAGCTTTTTCACCAGATCGGTGTGGGCCTCGATGGGGCCGCCGTCCGGCACGGCGCGGGTCACGCGCTTGGAAAAGTAGATGGCATCCTCGTGCTTGGTGGCAAAGGCAGCGGCAGAATATTTCTCCGCCTCATCGGAGTGGGCCATATAATTGATGCCCAAGCAGATGACATCCTGTGCCGGGGCCGGGATGGGGCTTTCCAGCGTGACGGCCTCCACAGGCAGAGCGGGAATGCCCGCAATGGCCAGCGACAGCCCATACCGCACCTGCGGGGTCAGAAACGGGATGGCCTCGCTCAGGGTCTCATAGCTCAGGCCCAGCCAGCTCAGCGGCCAGACCTGTCGTCCATCCTCCGATAAGATCGCCGGGTCTTCCACGCCGTCCGGCAAACGGCAGGTAATAAAGCGCATACCGTATCCCCTTTCTCAGTGCCGATACGCAATGGCGTTCCGGATACGCTCCGCCTCTGCCTGACCGGCCAGCTGGCGCACCAGTTCCAGTGCAAAGGGGATGGCACCGCCCAGCCCATAGCTGGTGGTGATGTTGCCATCCACCACGACCTCTTCATCGTGGACGATGGCACCGGCCAGCTGATCCTGGAAGCCAGCGTGGGCGGTGGCGTTCCTGCCCTCCAGCAGGCCCAGAGAGGCCAGGATGCTGGGGGCGGCACAGATGGCGGCCACCTTCCGGCCGGCCTTGGCAAAGGCGGCGCAGGTCTCGGTGACCGTCTTGTTGGCGGCAAGGTTGGGTGTGCCCGGGATCCCGCCGGGCAAAACGACCATGTCCACATCGGAATAATCCACTTCCTCGGCCAGCGCATCGGCGGTCAGGTGGATCTTATGGCTGCTCACCAGCTCCCTGCGGCCCATGGCAGAGGCCACGATGACCTCCACCTTGGCGCGGCGCAGCAGGTCTACCACCAGCAGGGCTTCACACTCCTCGGTGCCATCGGCAAAAAATACAACTGCCTTACTCATCTTTACAGACTCCCTTCTAAAAAAGCGCACCGCAGGGCGGGTGCTCCCCTGCCCCGCGGCGCGCGGTCCGTGTTATTCTTCGGCGGGCTGTTCCGCCTTTTCTTCCAGCAGGCGGCGCAGCACGCTGTCATCCTTGCTGATGACCCGGCTCACCCGGCTGATGATGGCGCTGGACGCACCAATGTTGCCCATGATGCTGGTATAGCTCTGCTTGTTGACCAGCTTTTCCGCAATGTTATACCGCTGCTCCATTGCACTGAGCTCGGCGTAACTGCACACATCCTGTAAAAAGCGGTAGCACTCCTCAGGCGTTTTCAGCTCCAGCAATGCAGAATACAGGCCGGACGCTCCGGTGGGATGATCTTTTGCCATGGCTTGTTCCTCCCCTATCGTTCAGGTTGGGTCTGGCCCGCGCGGGGCACTTCAATACACTACTTTATTGTAGTGCAAACGCGGCAAAAAATCAACGGGAAATTTACAGCATTTTTTCCAGCGTGGTCAGCTGCATGGGAATGCCCGCAGCTTCTGCCTCGGCAGGGCCCAGCACGCGGTAGCCTTTGGTCTTGAAGAACTGCAGCACCGGCAGGCACTTGGTGTGCACCTCGCAGTACAGGCGGCCCCGGCCCTCACCCCGGGCCAGACGCTCGCAGGTAGCCAGGATATCCCGGCCCAGTGCCTTGCCCCGGTACTCGGGCTTGAGGTAGAGGTGGAGCAGGTGCAGGGCCGTGTTCTCCATCTTCCAGGCAAAGTAGCCGATGGTCTTGCCGCCCAGCACCACGAGGAAATAGTTCACATCGTTGTCGATATCCGCCTCAATGGCATCGGCGCTCTGCAGCGTTTCCACCAGCGTATCCAGCTGCTTTGCAGGGTAATAGCGCTTGTAGACCTCGTGCCAGATCTCACTGGCAAGGTCAGCGTTGGCGTGAATGTATTTGGCCTTTGCGACCAGCTTGTAATCGGGTTTCATAGTGCTCCTTATGCGTATACGATATAATCCGGCTTGCGGGGGGCGGCGGGGCGGGGCTCCTCTGCCGGGTAGCCCAGAATGCAGTGGCCCACACCGATGTAATCTCCCTCAATGCCCCACTTCTTCAGCAGGGCCTTGCCCTCTTCGGTCTCGACCTCTTCCTTTGCGCGGTTGATCCAGCAGCTGCCCAGCCCGATGGCGGCAGCTGCGTTCATCAGGTTGCCCATCACAAGGCTGCCGTCCTGCACGCCACAGCGGGCGTTGGCATCCGCCAGCACCACCAGAATGGTGGGGGCACCGTACATGGGGTCCCCCGTGTTGCCCATCACGGCGGCATTCATCCGGGTGAGCTGGGCGCGGGTCTTGGCATCCTGCACCACCACGATCTTTGCGCTCTGGCGGTTCATAGCGCTGGGGGCAAAGGTGCCTGCGCGCAGAACGGCTTCCAGCTCCTCTTTCGTGATCTGCTCCGGCTTATAGGCGCGGCAGCTGCGGCGGGTCTCAAGGGTATGTAAGGTCTCATTGGTCATAGCAATTTCCCTCCCTAAAAGTTCTGGTGTTATTGTACCATACAACGCCGTAAAGTGCAAAACAAAAAGGCGGCTGCGCCTTCCTTTTTGAAAGCGCAGCCGCCTGATTGCTCTTCGTTGGTCTGGAACGAGATGTTTTACAGCGCGGTCTTGATGTTGTGATGCGTGGAGCTGTAACGAACAACTGCTTCCATCAGGGCAACGGGCCACAGAATGACCTTACCCAGGATCTCGGCCGGCTTGACATCCACCGTATCCATGCTGTTGATGCCGAACAGAACCAGACAAGCAATGCCGCAACCCAGAATGTAATAGTACATAAGTCAAACCTCCTATATTTTTCTCACAGGCTTACGCCTGAAGCTCATGTGTCGGCGGGGCGCTTTCCGCTCTCCGCATCCTTACTATACCGCAGTTTCGATGTAAAGTCAATATCCAAAAACGTGAAACAAATTAAAGTTTCTTTTGAAAGCTGTTTTGTTCATGTAAATAAAGCAGTGAAGTTCGCTTTGCTTTATAAACGTGAAGTCAGTGTCCTGAATTGGCCGCGAGCCGGAAACAAATTGTTCATATTTTGCCCCGAAAGAGGCCGGAAACGGGCGTTTTGTCCTTGCAGAAAAAACAGGAAATGGTGCACAAAGCTCCATCTGCAATTTTGTGCAGAGCGCCCTGCAATAACAGCTGTTTTTCATACGTTTACAGGTTAAGGAAAGACGTGTCGGAAATTTTTGTTTTTTGAAGTGAGGACACCGCCATGAAGAAAATTTTTCACAAAAAAATTTTTGCCTTTTTCCTCTCGGCCCTGCTGGTGCTGGCCCTTTCCCTGCCCGTTTTTGCAGACATGGGCCCCAAGCCCTCGGTCACGCTCAAGCTCTATTACACGCCGGGCCAACGCTATGCGGTCACCCTGCTGGGCAATACCAGGGTCAGCGGGCCGTGGGGCTCTGCAGACCAGTACCGGGAGCGGATGGGCTCCCGGGAGACCTGGGAGGCCTTCAAAAACTATCCTGCCCCGGAGGGCTACTACTTCCTCGACTACTTCCAGGAATACCCCGGCGATGCCGATGCAGAGTTCGTCTGGGGCTACTACCCGCCCAACAAGTTCTATGTTCTGCTCTATAATATAGAGACCGGTACATTCTACCGCAGCGAGGAGCCGGTGGAGCGCTATGCCTTTTCCAGCGAGTGGCAGGTGCTTCTCGATTCCCAGGACGGCCTGCGGGTCTACCACAACCGCAACGATTCCGACATTCTTTCCTCCTTTGCCGCCCGGGTGCTCATCACCCTGATTTTAGAGCTGACATGGGGCATCCTGCTTTTCGGGCTGCGCGGCCCTGCCCAGCGCAATCTCATCGGCAAGGTCAACCTTGTCACGCAGATCATCCTGAACCTCGGGCTGTGCTATGGCACGCTCTATCTCGGGCCGATGTTGGGCAATTTCCTTTATTTTGCACTGGAGGTACTGGTGTTCTCCGTGGAGGCCTTTGTCTACAACCGGTATCTGCCCTGGCCGGAGGGCAAAAAGCCTCACCCCATCCTCTATGCGCTGACCGCCAATCTCCTCTCCTTCAGCATCGGGCTGGAATTGAACACCCACTGCACCAACACGCAGATCCGGCTGATCGGGCTTGTCTGTCTGGTGCTCTGGTACGCCGGGCCGTGGCTCTGTCGAAAGCTGCGGAAAGTGCAAAATGCACAATAAAAAGAAAAAAATTCGTCAAGAATCAATCTTGTTGCGTACCGGGAAATCCGCTATAATAGAAGCGTCAAACCAGATTTTACCGGAAAGGAGACACGGACGTATGGCAAAAGCATCTCAGGTCGTTTTACTGGAAAATGAGTTTTACCTCATCAAGGCACCCAATGGGAAGGTGTTGGAGATCAAGAACTTCAACACGGAGAACGGCGCGGCCATCCGTCTGTGGGACTACGCCGGGCATCCGTGGCAGCAGTGGCAGTTCGTGGACGCCGGCGAGGGACGCTGGCGGATCAGGAACCGCTTTACAGGCAAGTTCATCGATCTGGCCCTGGGCGGCGTGGTCGAGGGCACCTGGCTGCACCAGTGGGGCCGCACCAGCGGGCTGAGCCAGTGCTGGGAGCTGGAGTCCACCCGGAACGGCCGCACCCGCATCCGCAACGTGCTGGCCGACAAGTACATCGACCTTGTGGGCATGAACACCTCCAACGGTGCACAGGCCCAGATCTGGAATTACGTCTCGGGCGGCAATCAGGAATGGAACCTGGTGCGCGTTGACCCCGACACCGCGCAGACCAACGCCCGTGCTGAGGAAAAGCGGGACCCAGAGCCCACGCCCTCCCAGCGCAAGCACCAGAACGACCTCGTCCGCAAGCTGAACAATGCGGGCAAGGGCCGCGCAGGCCGCAAGGCATAAACGCATAAAAACAGCGCCCCGCAGGGGTCATCTGCGGGGCGCTTTGCTGTGAAAAGAAAGGGAAAGTAAGATGAATCTTGGTGCCTTTATGAATCCGGAATACCCGATCTTCAGCACGACGCTGTGCTATCTGGAGCGGGACGACGCCTACCTGATGCTCCACCGCGTGACCAAGAAGAACGACCTGAACCACGACAAATGGATCGGCGTGGGCGGCAAGTTTGAACCGTTTGAAAGCCCGGAGGACTGCCTGCTGCGGGAAGTGCAGGAGGAGACCGGCCTCACCCTGACCTCCTACCGCTGCCGGGGCGTAGTGACCTTTCTTCTGGGCGAGCTGACCGAATACATGTTCCTTTACACCGCCGATGCCTGGACGGGCACACTGGTAAAGGATGCCGCCCGGAACGAGGGCATTCTGGAATGGGTGCCCAAGGAGCAGGTGGAGCAGCTGCCCATCTGGGAGGGCGACAAGATCTTCTTCCGCCTGCTCAAGGAGGACAGACCCTTTTTCTCGCTCAAACTCCGATATGAAGATGATACGCTGGCTGAAGCCGTGTTGGACGGAAAACCTTTATCACTCCCTCAGTCACGGCTTTGCCGTGCCAGCTCCCTCGGAGAGGGAGCCTTTTAGCCTCCCTCATTGAGGGAGGTGGCATCGCGCAAGCGATGACGGAGGGAGTTTAATTCAGCTTCAGATCGCCGTCTTTGATCCAGCCCAGCTTGCGCTCGATCTCGCAGAAGAGAACGCTCAGGACTGCGGGCAGAACAAAGCAGATCAGGACCATGGCAGCCCAGTCCATGGGGGTGATAGCGGCCTTGGTGCCGGCGGCGATATCGTTCACCCAGCCGGTGTACACGCCGATCTGGCCCACCAGACCGCAGGTGCCCATGCCGGAGGAGACCGCCGCGCCGTTCATCTCAAAGTGGAACAGGCAGGTCGCCAGCGGGCCGGTGATGGCCGAGGCCAGCGTGGGGGCGATCCAGATGCGGGGGTTCTTGATGATATTGCCCATCTGGAGCATACTGGTGCCCAGGCCCTGGCTGACCAGGCCGCCCACACCGTTCTCCTTATAGCTCATCACAGCAAAGCCGACCATCTGGGCGCAGCAGCCTGCCACAGCAGCGCCGCCTGCCAGGCCGGTCAGGCCCAGAGCCGCGCAGATGGCGGCAGAGGAAATGGGCAGGGTCAGCGCCACACCCACGATGACAGACACCAGAATGCCCATGACCAGCGGGGCCTGCTCAGTGGCCCACATGATCAGGGTGCCCACCTTGCTGGCGGCAGCACCGATGGGAGCCGCAATGAGCATGGAGAGGCCCACGCCCACAAAAATGGTCACCAGCGGGGTGACAAGGATATCGATCTTGGTCTCCTTGCTCACGGCCTTGCCCATCTCAGCGGCCACAATGGCAATGATCAGGACAGCCAGCGGGCCGCCTGCGCCGCCCAGCGCATTGGCCGAGTAGCCCACGGTGATCAGGCTGAACAGCACCAGCGGGGGGCAGTGCAGTGCCCAGCCGATGGCGCAGGCCATGGCCGGACCGCTCATGGCCGAGGCATAGCCGCCCAGATCCACCAGCACCTCCAGCCCGGTCTGCTGGCCCAGCGTTTTGATGATGGTGCCGATCAGCAGGCTGGCGAACAGGCCCTGTGCCATGGCACCCAGAGCCTCGATGAGATAACGCTGCGGAGTGATGACGATATCCTTCCGCTTCAAAAAGTCCTTTACACTTGACATAGGCTCTTCCTAACCTTTCTCTCCCGGCCCATTGCGCGGGAGCTTTCCGTGTCAAGTATCATACCATACACCTGTCAAGACAGCAAGAGGAGGCCGCGTTTTTCGTCCAAAGCGACAAATTTCACAGCTTTGGATGCAATGATTCTGCTTTCCTGCTCGTTTTTACTGTGGAGCGTGTTTTTCTTTCCGCTTTTTCTGCCTGACGCGATGCCGGAGCACAGCGAACTGATTGACGGCGACCCGGGTTTGGGTGTATACTGGGAGAGTAAAAATAGCTTTATCCGCAATGATGCGAGACTATATTGGCGGGCCGGTGCAGTTCGTGTATCCTGCCCGGTCCAGCTTGGAGGCAGAGCAAGCGGCATGAAACCAACATCTTTCAAAAAATCAAGCAAGAACGGCACCGGCCGCAGCATCGGCCAGGCTGTTGCGTGCCTTGTGATGGCGGCAGCCATCACCATTGGCGGTGCGGGCACCACTTTCCTGCTGGCATCCCAGCCTGCGGGCCTGACGGTGGAGCCCGCAGCCCTGCAGACTGAGGGCAGGGTCACCCTGCCCAAATTCGATCATAAGAGTGACCGGAGCGAGGCAAAGGCTGAGAGCACCCAGCCAGAGGAGAGCGCTTCTTCTCAGGAGCAGGCCGCAGCCAGCACCCCTGCCGCACCCGTGACCAAGGCGGAGAACACCGCCGCCGCTCCGGCAGAGAGCACCGCCCCCGCTGCGGAGCCCGCTGTGCAGCCGGAGGCTATCCCCGCCGACCCCATGGCCGGGGATGCTTCGGAGATCGAGAACGAAAACTCCTTCCCCCACTTCCTGACAGAGACCGAGGCGCTGGCTGCCGAAGACCCGATGGCCGCTCCCGAAGAGACCGCCATCCTGCCCGAAACGGAGGAGACCGCCCCCGTAGCCGAGGAAGCGCCTGCCGCTTCCGAGAACGGCGAGGATGTGTTGGCCGAAGCCCAGATCAAGGATATCAACGGCACCGTTCTGCTGACCCCTGAAGAGATCCGGGATGCACTGGACAGCGGCACGCTGGACGAAGAGAGCATCGACCCCACCTGCCTGACCGGTGAAAACGGCCTGCTGCAGTGGCTGTGGGAATTCTTCTTCGGCAAGGATGAGGAAGAAACGCCCCAGTATTCCGGCTGGCGCACCGAAAACGGCAAGACCTATTATTACGACCAGAACACCCACCAGCCCGTCACCGGCATCCAGAGCATCGACAACAAGCTCTATTATTTTGATGCCTCCGGCGTGCAGCAGCCCGCCACCTTCGGCATCGATGTTTCCAAGTACCAGAGCAGCATCGATTGGGACAAGGTGAAAACGGCAGGTGTGGAGTTTGCCATCATCCGCATCGGCTACCGCGGCTATGGCTCCGGCGCGCTAGTGCAGGACCCCAAGTTTGAGGAGCACTTCACCAACGCCCGCAACGCCGGGCTGCGGGTGGGCATCTACTGCTTCAGTCAGGCCGTCAACGAGAACGAGGCCCGCGAGGAAGCACAGGCCTGCGTCTATGTGCTGAATGGCCGCCAGCTCGATTATCCCATCTACTTTGATACCGAGGCTTCCGGTGCAGGCAACGGCCGTGCCGATGGTCTGGGCGTGGAAGACCGCACCAAGTGTGCCGTGGCTTTCTGTGAAGAGGTCAAGGCACTGGGCTACAAGCCCGGCGTGTATGCCTCCACTACCTGGTTCCGCAAGCGGCTGGATATGAGCCAGCTGTCCAACTACTACATCTGGAACGCCCACTACAACGTGGCCTCCAGCCCCATTGCCTGCAACATGTGGCAGGGCACCTGCACCGCCCGCATCCCCGGTTACGGCGGCCAGATCGATGTGAACATCAGCTATATGGGTTAAGTTATGGACCGTATCCGCTTGATCGCATCCGACATGGATGCCACCCTTCTGGACGAACAAAGTCAGCTCCCGGCAGACTTTGAAGAGACGATCCATGCATTGGCAGAGCTGGGCATCCGGTTTGCCCCGGCCAGCGGCCGCCCGCTGTATACGCTGGAAGCCATGTTCCCCACCTTACAGGATGAGCTTGTTTTCATCGGCGATAACGGCGGTGCCATCCGCTGGAAGGGGCAGAACCTCTTCACTTCGGAGATATCTCCGGAAGGCTGGCGGGCGCTGAACCGCCTGACCCGGGAGCAGGGCGATATTGCGGTTCTCTGCGGTCTGGAAAGTGCCTATGTGGAGCGGCCGTTCGCCGTCCACGATGCCGTGCTGCGGCATTTCTACACTAAGATCGAATATGTGGACCGGCTGGAAGATGTCACCGCCCCTGCCGACAAATTCACCATCTACCTGCCACAGCACAATGCGCAGCAGGCCTACGATACGGTCTATGCCAGTCAGCGGAGCATCTACTCCGTAGCCGTTGCCGGTGAATGCTGGGTGGACATTATGAATCCCGGTGTCCACAAGGGTGCCGCCCTGCAAACGCTGGGGCAGCTGTGGGGCCTGCCGTCTGAGAGCATAATGGCCTTTGGCGATACCTACAACGATGCCGAGATGCTGCAGACCGTCCGCTATGGTTTTCTGATGGAAAACGGCAGCGAACCGCTGCGCCAGAAGGTTCCTTTTCTGGCCCCTTCCCACCGGGAAGCCGGTGTCATGCAGGTCTTACACCGTGTTCTGGCACAGAACGGTTGTGTCTGTCCGGAGGATTTTGTCCCGGCACATTAAATTCAAGCATAAAAAATGGAGCTGTTACACATCTCGTGTAACAACTCCATTTTTGTTTAGCGTGCTCACCCTCTCCGTCTTTGCTTCGCAAATCCACCTCTCCCAAAGGGAGAGGCAATGCATCTCCCGGGTTCAGTACATGCTGACCGAGAGCCACAAGGGGCTCTCCCTTTGGGAGAGCTGGCAAAGCCGTAGGCTTTGACTGAGAGGGCATATTGATTCATAAAAAGCCTTTTCTCTATAATAAACCACCCTTTCTTTGAAGTCAACGCAGAATATTTCCTGTGCCCCCTTGTGTTTTGCTGAAAAAACGGTACTATTAAGGTAATAACGCAAAAGGAGAACGACCATGGCGAAGGAAAGCAGCCAGCATAAGGGGCACCGCCAGCGGATGCGCGCCCGGGTGGAGCAGTACGGACTGGAAAGTCTGGCACCCCACGAAGCGCTGGAATATGTCCTTTATATCACCAACACCCGCAAGGACACCAACGGCCTTGCCCATGTCCTCATGGACCGGTTCGGAGACTTTGCCGGGGTGCTGGATGCCTCCGAGGAGGATCTGCTGACGGTGGAGGGCGTAGGCCCCTCCACTGCCCGGATGCTGCATCTTTTGCCGCAGGTCGGCAGATACTATACCCAGTGTGCGGTCAACGGAAAAAAATGCATGAAGACCACCGACCAGCTGGTCGAATACCTGATGGCACAGTTTGCCGGGACTGTGCAGGAACGCGCCCTGCTGGCTGCGCTGGATGGCCGCAGCCGCATCAAGGGGCTGTTCTGGCTACGGGACGGCACCAGCGACCGGGTGAGTCTGGAGATCAAGGATGTGGTGGCGGCAGCCCTCAAGGGCGGTACCGACAGCGTGGTGCTCTGCCATAACCACCCCAACGGCGTGGCCCTGCCCTCGCGGGAGGATCTGATGGCCACCGAGAATATCGTCCGGGCACTGGGGCTGGTCAAGGTACATCTGCGGGATCACATCATCCTGACCGAGAGCGAATATTTCTCCATGCGGGAGGCCAACCGCCTGCCGTTCTACGATTTCCAGACCGGGGAGATGCTCAGGCCGTATTGATATTATAAAATAATTGTGTTATAATCAACATGAAAAGCACAACTATTTGTAGTTCTATCTGAGAACAGAAAGGAGAACCGAGACATGGCCGATGAACAGTTCCATCTCGTCTCCAACTATGCCCCCACGGGTGACCAGCCCCAGGCCATTGAGCAGCTGGTAGAGGGCGTTGAGCGGGGCGACCGCTGCCAGACCCTGCTGGGTGTGACCGGCAGCGGCAAGACCTTTACCATGGCCAACGTGATCGCCCGGTGCAACCGCCCCACGCTGGTGCTGGCCCATAATAAGACGCTGGCGGCCCAGCTCTGCACCGAGTTCCGCTCGTTCTTCCCGGACAATGCGGTGGAGTATTTTGTTTCCTACTACGATTACTACCAGCCCGAAGCCTACATCCCCAGCACCGATACCTACATTGAAAAGGACAGCGCCATCAACGATGAGATCGACCGCCTGCGCCACTCGGCCACGGCGGCGCTTTCGGAGCGGCGGGATGTCATCATTGTGGCATCGGTGTCCTGCATCTACTCTCTGGGTGACCCCATCGATTACCGCAGCATGGTCATCAGCCTGCGGCCCGGGATGCAGATGGAGCGGGATGACCTGTGCAAAAAGCTGGTCACCCTGCAATATGAGCGGAACGACATCAATTTTATCCGCAATAAGTTCCGTGTTCATGGCGACACGGTGGATATCTATCTGGCCTATTCCGATAACATCCTACGGGTTACTTTTTGGGGAGATGAAATTGACGGAATAGAAGAAGTGGACCCGATTACCGGTGTTACTACCGCTCCTTTCGAGGCATACAAAATATACCCCGCCAACCTTTTTATGACCACCAAAGAAGCAACCTTACGGGCTATTCACGAAATAGAAGAGGATCTCACCAAGCAGGTCGCCTATTTTGAATCCATCGGAAAAGAATACGAAGCCAAACGACTATATGAGCGTGTGACCTACGATATGGAAATGATCCGTGAATTGGGACACTGTTCCGGCATCGAAAATTACTCTCGTTATTTCGATGGGCGCGCCGCTGGCACACGTCCCTATTGCCTGTTGGATTTCTTCCCCGATGACTTTCTTATCGTAATAGACGAAAGCCATGTGAGTGTTCCACAAATACGTGCCATGTATGGAGGCGACCGTGCACGAAAAATAAACTTGGTAGAATACGGTTTCCGTCTACCCGCAGCGATGGATAACCGTCCGTTAAAATTCGAAGAATTTGAAGAGATGGCCAAGCAAGTAATATACGTAAGTGCCACTCCTGCCGATTACGAGCTTATCCATTCAGAAGGCATCATTGTAGAACAAGTGATACGTCCTACCGGTCTGCTCGATCCGATTATCGAGGTACGTCCAAGTCTTAACCAAATCGATGATCTGATGGAAGAAATTCAGATACGCATTGAAAAAGAAGAGCGCACGCTTGTCACTACTCTGACCAAACGGATGGCAGAAGAACTGACGGAATACCTGCTAAACAACAATGTGCGCTGTAACTATATCCATAGCGACGTCGATACGCTTGAACGGGTAAAAATCATGGATGATCTACGTCAAGGAATATATGATGTGCTTATCGGCGTAAATCTGTTGCGTGAAGGGTTAGATCTTCCCGAAGTATCACTTGTTGCCATTCTCGATGCGGACAAAGAAGGGTTCCTCCGCTCGCACCGTTTATTGACCCAAAACGCCGGGCGTGCTGCCCGAAATGTAAATGGAAAAGTCATCATGTATGCCGACAAAATAACGGAAAGCATGCAGCTTACCATTGATGAAACCAATCGCAGACGCGAAAAGCAATTAGCTTACAATGAAGCACACGGTATCACTCCACAGCAGATAAAGAAGGCCCGTAATCTTTCCGTATTCGGTGGAAACAATACTGAGACAGAAACCATGCTAAAAGAACAACGTGCCTATGTAGAGCCATTAAGTCCAAATATAGCAGCTGACCCTGTTGTTCAATACATGACAAAAGCGCAAATGCAAAAAAGTATTGAACGCACACGAAAACTTATGCAAGAAGCTGCTAAGAAACTGGAGTTCATCGAAGCGGCACAATATCGCGACGAATTGCTGAAGTTAGAAGATCTGATGAAGGAAAAATGGGGATAATTTTCTCAATAGAACTTAATTTCAGAAACACAAATCTTAATCAATGTTATAAAACATAGTTTTAAAGTCGAAAAATTTGCAGATATCCCCAAAGGCCGTATCTTTGCACTGTGTTTTTCATAGTATTAGATTTAAGGTTAACAAAGGTTG
>OGDA01000740.1_pt1 | contig 14698 bp, 9 predicted proteins | sample 1570281 | NCBI WGS metagenome assembly OGDA01 (sample SAMEA2582184, study PRJEB24529) | metagenome
ATAATGTTGGAGCCTAATGAATATACAAAACGAAAGTCATCGTTAAGTCTATTATCTCCCATCAGCATAAATTCGATGTTGTGTTCAAAATGAAATTCTTCTGTACGGTTCATCTCGTCAGTTGTTATTTTTTGTTCCCAGCTACCTCCTTTGTCGGCTATTGCCTGATCGGCTAAACTTAAATCGGAAGTTTGTATACGAGTACGATAGCCGTCAAAAGCGTACTTAGCGGAGAATTTCAACCAATCGGTAAAATTCACACGAGCGGCATAATAACCGAAAGCGCGCCAGCGTTCATCACTGTTTTGGTAGCGATGGCGTACATAATAGGGATTGGAGTACTGCTGATTAGGACCGAACCAATTGACGTGTGCACGTTCCGGTGTACTGTAATTGGCTAAATCTTCCAAGCGAATATTGCCCGGTATAAGTAGAAGTTGTGCTACTTCACCATTTAATCCGGTGAGTGGCCGGTTTTCTGCTTTTGTTCTTGATAGTGAAATTTTTCCGTCAAGAGAGAAATATTTATTTAAGGTTGCTCCTGCATTAATGTCAACAGTTAATTTGTCAAGCGTTTCATCTTTGAATAGTCCATCATTGCCGTTAAACCCCAAAGATGCTCTGAAATGTGATTTATCGGTAGAACTACCCACTGCTACACTATGAAATTGTGAGAATCCTGTATTGAAATAATCTTTCAATTTGTTGCCATAATATGAATAAGGTATTACTTCACCATTCCATGTGCGCTCCATGTGACCGTCAAGTTCGGGGCCGTAAGCAAGTTCGCCACTTAAAGTTCTATTAGCTATATATTCGTTATATGCATTCCATTCATCTCTATGTGCATTGTCGTTGGGTACAGTTGGTCTTGCCACTGCTTGGCTTCCTTCTTGGGGCTTATATACTAATTCACCTCTACTACCTTGTCCGTATCTATCCTGCATTTTCAATGTTCCGGTTATTTGGCTCCAAGTGAAATTTCCATTGTAGGTTACACCGAAACCGTCTTTTTTACTACCTTTTTTGGTTGTAACAAGAATTACACCATTACCGGCACGTGATCCATATAGGGCGGCAGCATTCGGCCCTTTCAATACGGAGATTGATTCAATGTCTTCGGGGTTGATGTCGAAAGACGTACCTCCACGATCGTATCCTCCATAGGCGGAGGCTTCGGACGTTTGGTTATCAGTGAAAGGTACACCGTCTACAATCCATAATGGTTGGTTGTTGTCTGTTAAAGAAGAGTTACCACGGATTGTTATTTTAGTAGAACCACCTAAACCGGTACTGGAGGTATTCATTTGTAATCCGGCAACTTTTCCTTGCAATGCACTGGTTACGGAAGGATCTCCGGTCGTGTTCAATGCGTCGCTCTTTATTTCTTGAACGGAATATCCGAGCATCTTTTTTTCACGTTTGATCCCCAATGCTGTTACTACGACTTCATCAATTACTTGCGTATCGGATGTCATTTTCAGGTTGATAACAGCCTGTTCTTTTACGGTTATTTCTTGCGGGGTATAGCCTATGTATGAAAACTGGAGGACAGGGTTTTCTTCATCGACCATTAAGGTGTAATTACCGTCGAAATCGCTGATTACTCCATTGGTCGTTCCTTTTACAAGTACATTTACACCAATCAACGGTTCACCGTTTTCATCGACAATAGTTCCGCTTATTTTACGTGGTTGTCCTACCTTTGGTTGTTGATCTTGGGCAGGTGTTTGAGGTTTCAGATAGATAATGTTATCTTCTACCTTAAATGAAATGTTTTTATTTTTAAGGATTTGGTTTAATACATCTTCTACTGATGCATTTTCTACTTTTATGGCTTCAACGGGAGTCGTAGACAATTGATCGTCATAAAAGAATTGATATTCGGATTGAGACTGAATTTGCTTAATAATAGCTCCTAATGTGGTACGAGAGGTGTTCAACGTCAATTGAGCGAATGCCCATTGTACTGGGATTGCCATAAGCAAAAGAATCAGTAAAGCCCGAAGTAATTTAGTACTTCGAAAAGAATGATTGCTTTCCATAAACAAAATTTAGTGGTTATACATTAGTAATATATTCGTATGAGGAGATTTCCGTTCCCCTTTTGATAATAAAACAATAATAATTGAAAATACACTTACTGCTAAACGAAGTTTTTTTAAAATAATTTTGTTTATATGTGCAAGGAGTGTGTTAATACAGTTTTCTGTTGCCTTAAAAGCGTTTTTATATAGATGATTATGAGGTGAAACATTATATTAACTTTGTTTCCTCTGGAGAAACCATTCGTTCCACACCGAGAAACAAAAAGTTTCATACGGATGAAACAAAGAGTTGCAAGCTGATGAAACAAAGAGTTCCAATCTAATGAAACAAGGAGTTCCATGTAGAAGAAACTTTTCTTTCCAATAAGTTGAAACGAATTATTATACTGTACTGGGATTTAGTTGACAACTTCTCTTGTTATACTAAGTTAGTTTACGCCATATTTTTTAGACCTCAATGAGTTTGCTTTCCCGTTGTTAGTCCTATATAGGTTGTCATTTTAGAGATGTTGCAAAAATATATATCCTCGTTTATAAATGCAATGTTCCTGTCTGAAAGGGGGGAGGGGAGATAATAAACAACTCCCTTCACAATCCCATGCCTTCGTCGGGCATTGGAAAAAGTGAAGGGAGTGAGTAAACGGATTTACTGTTGGGGTCTGGATGCAATCAGTAAAAAAGGAATAAATTCGATTATTTTTTCTTTTCTTCTGTTGAAAAGGAATAGGGGAAATCAGAAGGCTGAATACCTCTCTGTAAATTAGGAGTCCGGCTCATATGGCATTTTATGGTTCCGCCTTTGAGCAGATCCCCGTGTTTCAGATAGTTCTTGGTATAATTATCTCCGTTGAACTGGAGCGATTTTATATACATGGTATTCTCGTCATTGTCAGGAGCATCTATTACCAAATTATTACCATTCTCCAGATGTAGGGTCGCTTTCTTGAACAGAGGGGCTCCAAGTACATATTCATCGGTTCCCGGACATACCGGGTAGAATCCCAATGCAGAGAATACATACCAGGCAGAAGTTTGACCGTTATCTTCATCACCGCAATAACCGTCGGGACCGGGAGTATACATGCGATCCATCACTTGGCGTAACCAATATTGGGCTTTCCAGGGTTGTCCGACATAATTATATAGATAGATCATGTGCTGAATGGGCTGATTGCCGTGTGCATAATTTCCCATATTCATTACGGTCATTTCGCGGATCTCATGAATTACTTGTCCGTAATAGCTGTCGTCGAATAAAGGTGGAACGGCAAATACGGAGTCGAGCATCTGAACGAAGGGAGCTTTACCTCCCATAAGGTCAATCAGTCCCTGGGGATCATGGAATACAGACCAGGAATAGTGCCAGCTATTGCCTTCTGTGAAAGCATCTCCCCATTTTAAAGGGGAAAATGGAGATTGAAATTGTCCGTCTTCATTGCGTCCGCGCATCAATTTCGATTCCTTGTCGAATATATTACGATAATTCATGGCACGTTGTGCAAAGAGCTTTTGCTCTTTTTTCGGGCGGTTCAATGCTTTGGCAAGCTGGTAGATACACCAGTCGTTGTATGCGTATTCTAATGTGCGGGCAGCATTTTCGTTGATTTTTACATCATAGGGCACGTAACCCAATTTATTGTAATATTCATATCCGAGACGTCCGGTAGAAGAAACTTCCGGATGTACATTCTCTGTTCCGTGAATAAGCCCTTCGTACAGTATTTTTACATCGTCCACTTTCACTCCTTTCAAGTAGGCATCTACCAGTACGGATGCCGAGTTGTTACCAATCATGCAACCTCTGTGTCCGGGGCTTGCCCATTCGGGGAAGAATCCGCTTTCCTTGTAGGTATTGATGATACCTTCCTGCATCTCTTGGTTCACCGACGGATACATTAAGTTGAGAAAAGGAAACAGGCAACGGAAGGTGTCCCAGAAACCGGTGTCGGTGTACATGTATCCGGGAAGCACTTGTCCGTTGTATGGGCTGTAATGAACAGGATTTCCGTTTATATCCAGTTCGTAGAATTTGCGTGGAAAAAGAAGAGAGCGATAGAGGCACGAATAGAATGTGCGATATTGATCGAGATTACCGCCTTCTACTTCTATTTTACCTAAAACGTTGTTCCAGGAATCTTTTCCTTTCTGGACTAAGGTGTCGAAATCATCGTTTCCGAGTTCTTTCAGATTCTGTACGGCCTGGTCGGGGCTGATGAACGAAGAGGCGATACGGGCATGCACTATTTCTCCTTTACGGGTTTTGAAACCGATAACGGCACCGGTGTGGTCGGCTGTTTGTTCAAGCGTATTTTCTTTCAGAGCCTTGTCCGCAAAAGTAGCTTTATAGGTAAACGGTTTATCGAATTCGATAACGAAGTAGTTTTTAAAATTCTCCGGTACTCCTCCGCTATTACGTGTAGTTTAACCATTGAGTTTGTTCAGTTCCGGTAAAATACGGATGTATGACCCTTTGTCAAAGGCATCTACAACGATGTACGAATGATCATTTTCCGGAAAGGTAAAGCGGAAAAGAACGGCACGTTCGGTTGGGGTCATTTCGGTTACTACATCGTGTTCGGCAAGGTATACTTTATAATAATGAGGGCGGGCTACTTCTCCTTTGTGGGCGAACCAGCTGGCTCGTTTTTCTTCATCGAATTCGGGCTTCCCAACGACAGGCATAATATAAAACTGCCCTTAATCATTGATCCATGGGCTGGGCTGATGGGTCTGTTTGAAACCGCGAATTTTGTTTGCAGTGTAAACATACTGCCAGCCATCCCCCATTTTTCCGGTTTGGGGTGTCCAGAAGTTCATTCCCCAAGGGCGGGAAATAGCAGGATATGTATTTCCGGTGGAGAGTTCGTAGGAAGACTGGGTTCCCATCAGGGGATTGACATATTGAGTCCAGTCTTTTGCCTGGATAAGAAGTGCGCTACTCAGCGCACAGATCATTAAAAGAAGTTTTTTCATAATATATGAGTTGAGCGTTTACCGGGGAGAAGGTAAACCGATGAAATTATTTCTTAGTCTGGTCGGATATAAATATACTGTTTCCTACGATCTTATAATCGATGGGAATTGAATTCTTTAAAGATTTTAATACAGAATTGATGCTGTCTTTTCTTTTTAATACTCCCGAATATGTATTGTTGATTGTGATATCAGGAGATAAGATGATTTTTACATTGTAGAAGCGTTCCAATGTTTTTGCTATGCTATAGATATCCGCTTTCTCGAAAGGTATCAGATTATTGTGCCACACCGCATCCATTCGGGCGTCCACTTGCTTTACGGTCAGCCGTTTGCTCTCTCTGTTAAGCTCTGCTTTTTGTCCCGGGGCAAGGATGATCATCCCTTCTTCATTATTGCCTTTGACTTCAATCTCTCCTTCTATCAGAGTGGCCTCTGCCGATTTGCAGGCTTTGCTGCTCCTGAAGTTGAAGGTGCTTCCAAGTACCCTTACCTGCATGGCTTCGCTCTGCACGATAAAGGGTTTTGCTTTATTTTTGGTTACTTCGAAATAGGCTTCACCTTCCAGATAAACGTTTCTCTCTTTGTCGGAGAATTCGCGTGGGTATTTGAGGACAGCCGACTGATTTAACCATACTTTAGTGCCGTCCGGCAATACGATTTCTTCTACATTGCCTTCTGAGGCAACAGCGATCATCTTGTTGTTTATCAGGGCATTTTGTCCTATCCAATAGGTGATGCCGGTACCTGTCAATAAAATGACAGTGATGATGGCTGCGTATTTCATCCAACGGTGGATCGCCAATGTCCTGTTCTGCTTTGCTTCTTCTATGGCCAGACGTTTGTACAAACTCCTTTCCGCCTGGTCCATTCTTTTGGGAGATACTGTATGTTTTTCTTTTCCGAGATGGTATATTTCTTCCATCCGGAATAGCTTTCGGGCATTTTCATCTGATTCTTTTATCCAGAGATTTACCTGGACGAGTTCTTCCTCTGTGCACTTCCCCATGAGGAACTTTGCTATTATTTCTTCGCTGAGATTATTCATTTCTTCTATATATTATATAAATAAACAACTCAATCAATAAAAACACTTACTTATCTCAGAAAAAATAATGTGAGTAAGATAATTAAGTGATCGAGTCTGCTCCGTAAGTATTTCAGTGCCTTGTACATATGTGCTTCTACTGTGCGCAGTGAAACTCCCATTGTATCTGCTATTTCCCGGTTTTTCATATCGTGCAGATAGCTTAATTTGAACACCTCCTTACATTTGTCGGGCAACTCATTTATGGCATCATATATTTCTTTTTTTAATTCACGGTCTTCTATCCGCCGGATTACTTCGTTGTTGTCCGGCTGATAGAATTCCGCTCGTTTTTGGTTGATTTCTTCCACAGCAGCGCAATATCCGTCCTCTATGCTGCGATGTTTCAGGACATTCAAGGCCCGGGTATATACCGCCCGATAGAGGAAGGCTTGGATCTGGTCGCCTATTACCATGGAATCTCTTCGTTTCCACAGTTCCACGAATACATCCTGTACCACATCTTCTGCTTCTTCATCACCCACCAGGCGGGTGGCGTAGAACATCAGGTTCGGATAGTACCTCCGGAACAGGGCTTTGTAGGTTATATCAAATGTGTCGTCCATCTTTTTTAGCTGCTGGTTTTGGGTGTGCGGGCTACAAGTTATTGATCACTCGTAACTTTCTCCTTTCCCATTTCAAACTCAAGGGTTGCACCACTCATAATCTGTTCATGAGTAATGTAACTTTTATCATAGGGTTTTCCATTCAGTTTGGTTGATCGGATATAGATATTCTCTTTGCTGACAGCCGGAGCTTTGACAGTGAATGTTTTCCCGTTGTCAAGGTGCAGTTGCACTTCCGGGAAAAGTGGAGTACCTATTTCATATTGACCGCTTAGCGGATTTACCGGATAGAATCCCATGGCGCTGAATACATACCAAGCCGACATCTGGCCGCAGTCTTCGTTTCCGCAGAGTCCGGCAGGGCTGTTCAGGTAGAGTTCGTTCATTACTTTTGCCACATACTCCTGGGTTTTCCAGGGTTGGTCTACCGCATTATAAAGGTAGATGACGTGATGGCTCGGTTCGTTTCCGTGAGCATATTGGCCTATCATTCCGGTACTGAAGAGCGGAAGTTCGTCGTCGGCCGAAGGATGGAAGGTGAACATGCTGTCCAGCTTTTGTGCAAAACGTTCTTTTCCGCCTGTCAGACCGATCAGTCCGTCTATGTCATGCTGTACCGACCAGAAATATTGCCAACCGTTGCTTTCGCAGATATGCGGTGTATAAGCATCTGCTTTAAAGTCTTTCTGAAATTCTCCCTTGTCATCACGAGGTTGCATGAACGAGGTTGCCGGATTGTATACGTTACGATAGTTTTGCGACCGCTTATAGAATTCGTCCGCAATCTCTTTCTTTCCCAGTTTTTCTGCCATGCGGGCAATGCAGTAATCATCATAAGCGTATTCAAGTGTTTTGGATAACGACCAGTTTTCGGCATTATAACTATCTTTTTCATTGAAAGGAACATATCCCAGTTCTTTATAAGCACCAATTCCGCGGTAATTGTCCAGGTTGGCAGTGGCTACACAAGCTTCCAATGCCTTTTTCGGATCAAAGTTTCCAATACCTTTCAGATAAGCATCCACGATGACCGGAACGGCATGATAGCCAATCATCATATCTGTTTCACTACCGTAGAAATTCCAAACCGGCAGGCGTCCGTTCTGTTCGTAGAAAGCCAGAAATGATTGAACCATATCGTTGGTACGTTCGGGTTCGGTATAGGTAAATAGAGGATGTGCGGCGCGGTATGTATCCCATAAAGAGAAAGTACTGTAGTTTACCCATCCGTCTGTGTGATGAATCTTTTTGTCCGGACCGTAATACGAACCGTCGACATCGCTATAAATGGTAGGAGCAAGCATGGTGTGATAGAGTGCGGTGTAGAAGTTTACCCAATCGTCCTTATGGTCGCCTTTGACTGCGATTTTAGAGAGTTGCCGGTTCCAGTTGTCCCGTGCAGCCTCACGATATTTATCGAAATTATCCTCCGGAACTTCGGCTGCCAGATTTTGAGCTGCTCCTTCCATGCTGACACCGGAAAGGGCTGTGTTGACAAGTATTTGCTCTCCTTTTTGTGTGTCGAAATCGAATCGGGCTATGGTAGCCGTACCCATTCGTTTTCCGTCTTTCAGGATGGCAGTTGTATCCATTTGAACGGCTGTAAAAGGTTTAGAGAAGCGTGTACGGAAATAGACGTGCTGGTCGCGTGCCCATCCGTCGGAGAAGCGGTATCCCTGAATGGTTACCGAGTCGATAACTTCGATGTGCGAATCATTGGTAAAGTCCCAATTCATAGCTTTTTTCAGGTTGAGGAAGATAGCGGCTTTGGCTTCAGGAAAAGTGTAACGCTGAATGCCGCATCGTTCGGTTGCCGTCAATTCGACGTTGATGCCGTAATCTTTCAGCAGTACCTGGTAATATCCTGCCGTGGCACTTTCGTCCTGATTGGAAAATTTGGAGTAAATACCTAGCGGAGCTTCTGCTTCTTTATAAGGCAGGGTGACGGGCATAAAAGAGATGTCATATAAGTCGCCTGCTCCCGTACCAGAGAGGTGGGTATGGCTGAATCCGGCAATAGTGCTATCGGGATAAAAATATCCGGAGATACGGTCCCAGCCGGGAAGTCCGTTATCCGGACTAAGTTGTACCATGCCGAAAGGGACTTGTGCTCCGGGATAGGTATTACCGGTGAAATCGGTTCCGATAAATGGGTTTACATATTGGGTATAGTCAATAGTTGCCTGTTTAGGGGTAGACGTACAGGCAGTGAAAACAAATAAAAGAATAAATAGTGAATGAAAAAGTACTTTCATGCGGCTTGGGTTAGAGTTTTTTAAGTAATTGATTGATTTAGTGTGCAAAGGTAGAGAATATAAATGTAAAACGAAAGAGCTTTCGTGCTGATTGATTCGTCTTTTTTTTCGAGGATACAATTGAACGTATGAGCATGATCGGGGAGGAGCTTTTATCGGTTGAAAGGAGGGAGGTCGTTGCTTTAAAACCAAAGGGCCGTTGGTTTAAAAGCAACGACCCTTTGGTTTAAAAGGTAGCCCCCTTTGGCTTTAAACGAACGGAGGTTTTAGTTAAAGTGTTGTATGTTAGTTGATTGTAGGTGTGTGGTTTCTGGCTTTACCTTCCGTAGATGACATTGGTTTTTAAACCTCCCGGAATCGTTTTGTCAGGAAAAATACTGTGCGGTTTTCGATGATGTGATCGAGTGAGTTTTGATATGGACATTCGATGAAGGGGAATAAAATAGAAAGAGTCCGGTGCAGTACCGGACTCTTTACTCGGAGAGTCTATGATGTTTAATCTGACTTCTAACTTTATATGGGAACTTTCGGATAGCGTGGTACCCGCTCGTAAGAGTCGGCTCCTTTAGATTCCTGCCAGTTCCAGTACCTTCTCAACAGCAGCGTTCAGTCCGTCCGGATTCTTGCCACCGGCTGTTGCGAAGTGAGGTTGACCGCCACCGCCACCCTGAATCAGTTTGGCAGCTTCTTTCACCAGATTACCTGCTTTCAGTCCGCCGTCAACCAGGTTGTCACTGATCATAACAGTCAGCATTGGTTTATTGGCATCTACTGTTCCGGCTACAAAGAAGAGGTTTTCTGTAATTTCACCACGAAGTTGGAAAGCGATGTTCTTCACTACTTCGGCGGGCATCGGCAAGCAGAACTTAATGACTTTAATGCCGTTAATCTCTTGTACATTCTTCAGCAGGCGTTCTTTGACAGCAGCTTCTTTTTCTTTCATGAAGTCTTCCACCTGTTTTTTCAGTCCTGCGTTTTCGTCGATATACTTGCGAATGGCCACACCAAGGTCGGGAGCATTGTTGAAAAGAGCTTTCAAGTCGCTCAAAGTATCCTGGATCGTATCCAGCATTTCTTCTACGCGAGCTCCGGTATATGCTTCGATACGGCGTACACCGGCAGCTACCGAACTCTCAGAGATAATTTTTACCATACCGATATTTCCGGTAGCGGCAACGTGGGTACCTCCACAGAATTCAATGGATGAGCCAAACTGGATAACACGTACGTGGTCACCATATTTCTCGCCGAACAGGGCGATTGCGCCCAGTTCTTTCGCTTCTTCGATAGGGATGTTGCGGTGTTCCTGTAATGGAACATTGGCACGTATCTTGGCGTTTACCAGATGCTCTACTTTGCGGAGTTCTTCGTCTGTCACTTTCTGGAAGTGAGAGAAGTCAAAACGCAGAGAGTCCGGTGTAACCAATGATCCTTTCTGCTCTACATGTTCGCCTAAAACTTCACGGAGCGCTTCGTCCAGCAAGTGGGTAGCCGAGTGATTGGCTGCACAAGCGGCACGTTTGTCTGTGTCTACACATGCCATCATCGGAGCTTCCGGATGTTCGGGCAGTTTCTTCGTAATATGTATCGGAAGATTATTTTCTTTCTTGGTGTCGATTACTTCGATAGTCTCGAATTCGTTTACCAATACACCGGTGTCACCTACCTGGCCACCGCTCTCTGCATAGAACGGAGTGTAGTCCAGTACGATCTGATACAGGGTCTGGTTTTTCTGTTTCACCTGGCGATAACGCAGGATGGAAGTTTCGTATTCCGTGTAATCGTAACCTACAAACTCAGTAGTTCCTTCTTTCAGTATGATCCAGTCACCTGTCTCTATGGCAGCTGCATTGCGGGCACGTTGTTTCTGCTGTTGCATTTCGGCATCGAACTCTTCGACATTGACTGTCATACCATTTTCACGCAGAATCAACTCTGTCAGGTCGAGTGGGAAACCGAATGTATCGTATAATGTGAAAGCGTCTTTACCGCTGATTTCAGTCTTTCCGTTAGCTTTGGTGTCAGCCATTGTTTTATCGAGCAGGCGGATACCGGTTTCCAAAGTACGGAGGAATGATTCTTCTTCTTCTTTGATAACCTTTTCGATCAACTCTTTTTGAGCAATCAGTTCCGGATAGGCATCTCCCATGCTGTCAATCAGAACCGGAAGCAATTTGTACATAAATGCCTGTTTCTGTCCAAGGAATGTATATCCGTAACGAACGGCACGACGCAGGATACGACGAATCACGTAACCGGCCTTGGCATTCGAAGGCAATTGTCCGTCAGTAATTGAGAACGCAATGGTACGGATGTGGTCGGCAATAACACGCATAGCAATGTCGTTCTGTTCATTTTTGCCATATTCCGTTCCGGCCATTTGGGCGATTGCTTTAATCAACGGCTGGAATACGTCCGTGTCGTAATTGGATGTCTTACCCTGCAAAGCCATGCACAGGCGTTCGAATCCCATACCGGTATCGATCACTTTCGCCGGAAGCGGCTCAAGAGTGCTGTCGGCTTTGCGGTTGTATTGCATGAATACAAGATTCCAGATTTCGATAACCTGGGGATGATCGTGGTTCACCAAGTCGCGTCCTGAAATCTTGGCACGCTCTTCTGCAGGACGGAGGTCGATGTGGATCTCCGAACACGGACCGCAAGGGCCTGTATCACCCATTTCCCAAAAGTTATCATGTTTGTTTCCGTTTATGATATGGTCTTTAGGCAAGTATTGCTCCCAGTAAGAGGCGGCCTCGTTATCACGCTCCAGGCCCTCTTCCGGGCTACCTTCGAATACTGTTGCATACAGGTGTTCCGGATTCAGTTTCAGGACGTCTACCAGATATTCCCATGCCCAACTGATAGCTTCTTTCTTGAAGTAATCACCGAACGACCAGTTACCCAGCATTTCGAACATGGTGTGATGGTAGGTATCGTGTCCTACTTCTTCAAGGTCATTGTGCTTGCCGCTTACACGAAGGCACTTTTGTGAGTCCGCGACTCTGTGGTATTTCGCCGGGTGGTTACCCAAAATAATATCTTTAAACTGGTTCATCCCTGCATTGGTAAACATCAGGGTGGGGTCATCTTTAATCACCATTGGAGCCGAAGGAACAATCTGATGTCCTTTTGACTCGAAGAAATTCTTAAACGAATCTCTGGTTTCTTTTGCAGTCAACATACTTCTATATATCTATTGTTGAGGTTAATATTCTGAAAAAAGCAGTGCAAAGATAGCTTGTTTTTATTATTTTTGCCGTATTAACAAGCGAAATATTTATAAGATGCGCAAAGTTTACTACATCTATAATCCGCAAACGCAGACTTATGACCGGATTTATCCGACTGTCCGACAACGGGCGCTGAGCATTCTCCGCCGTCTTTTTATAGGAATGGGACTGGGAGCCGGCAGTTTCATCATTCTGTTACTGATTTTCGGTTCTCCCTCAGAGAAGGAGTTGCGGAAAGAAAATAGCCAACTCTTGGCGCAATATAACGTACTCTCTCGTCGTCTTGACGAGGCGATGGGGGTGCTTCAGGATATCCAGCAGCGTGATGATAACCTCTATAGAGTGATTTTTATGGCCGATCCTGTTTCACCGGCTATTCGTCAGGCCGGTTATGGTGGTACGAACCGTTACGAACAATTGATGGATATGGCTAACTCAAAGTTGGTGATCAACACTACCCAAAAGATGGATGTACTGAGCAAACAGCTTTATATCCAGTCCAAGTCATTTGACGATGTAGTGGCAATGTGTAAAAATCATGATCAGATGCTGAAATGTATTCCCGCCATCCAGCCTATATCCAATAAGGACCTTCGGAAGACAGCATCCGGTTATGGGACACGGATTGACCCCATCTACGGAACAACGAAATTTCATGCCGGCATGGACTTCTCGGCGCATCCGGGTACGGACGTGTATGCCACGGGTGATGGTACGGTTGTGAAAATGGGATGGGAGACCGGTTATGGCAATACTGTCGAGATTGACCATGGCTTCGGATATCGTACCCGCTACGCCCATTTACAGGAGTTTCGTACTAAACTGGGTAAAAAGGTCGTGCGTGGTGAAGTTATAGCCGGGGTAGGAAGTACGGGAAAGAGTACCGGCCCGCATTTGCATTACGAAGTGCACGTCAAAGGACAGGTGGTCAATCCGGTGAACTATTACTTTATGGATTTGAGTGCGGAAGATTATGAACGGATGATTCAGATTGCCGCCAACCACGGTAAAGTATTTGACTAAAAGAGAAGAAAATCATGCAAAATACGGAGAGAGACCTGAAATTATATTACTCTATCAGTGAAGTTGCCCAAATGTTTGATGTCAACGAATCGTTGCTTCGTTTCTGGGAAAAGGAGTTCCCGCAGATATCCCCAAAGAAAGGGAGTCGTGGCGTGCGCCAGTATAGGAAAGAGGATGTGGAAACCATTCGCCTGATCTATCATTTGGTGAAAGAAAGAGGAATGACTCTGCCCGGAGCTCGCCAGAAACTGAAAGATAACAGGGAAGCGACGATCCGGAATTTTGAAATTATCGACCGTTTGAAGCAGATTCGTCAAGAGTTGATCGGAATGAGGGATGCTTTGGATGGGTTTTCAACAAGACGGGAAGAGGAGCAATGAGTGATTGTTCAAGCACTCATTGTTCCTCTTCCCGTTATTTAATTTATTGTTTTGTTAGTTTTCTACACGTGTCACCGACTTTATATTCGGAATCTTGCGCAGGTTGTTGCAAATAGCTTTTACATCTTCCACATCGTGCACATACAATTGGACCTTTCCTTCGAAAATGCCATCGTCCGTTTCCATATCCAGTTTCCGGATATTCACATTAAGCTGGCGTGAAATAACTTGTGTAATTTCATTCAGCAGCCCTACATTATCTATTCCTTTAATATAAATGTATACCAGGAACGAAAGTTTCCTGTGTGTATCCCACTCAGTGGCAATGATGCGGTTGCCGTAGCTGCTTTTCAGTTTGGCCGCTACCGGACATTGACGCTTGTGGATGATGATGCGGTCATTCTCGTCCATGTATCCCAGTACGTCGTCACCGGGGATGGGATGACAACATTCGGCCATGATATATTTCTTTTGCAGGGCATCTTCCGTCAGTTTGAGAATTTGTTTGGTGTTGATTTTTTCCTTTTCCTGCGGTTCTTTTTCCTCCTGCTGTTTATCCTTATTATTGCCAAAAGAGAAAGTCAGATACTTCATCCAGTTGCTGCTTTGTTTCTCTTTCAGTTCATTTTTGTCGGCATCTCCCAGAACGATGGTTTTGTTACCGATGGCTACAAGAAACTCTTCTTCGTTCTTCATGTTATGCAGTTTGCACAACTTCTCGATGACGGCTGCCTCCGGGCGGATCTCTTCTTTCTTAAAGAATTCATTTAACAATTCTTCTCCTTCTTTCTGGAAGGTTTTTCGTTCCTTACGCAGAATAGCCGCAATCTTAGCTCTTGCACGCGCAGTAGTGGCAAACACTTCCCATTGGGGCTGTACACGCTGTGACTTGGATGTCAGGATTTCCACTTGGTCACCACTTTGCAGCTTATGGCTTAGCGGTACCAGTTTATGATTCACTTTGGCACCTATACAGTGGCTTCCTATATCCGTGTGCAGTGAGAAGGCGAAATCCAGGGCAGTGGAGTTCTGCGGCATGGTTTTGAGCTCTCCTTTCGGGGTGAAGACAAAGATCTCCGAGGCGAATAAGTTTAATTTGATTGTATCGAGAAAGACGATGGCATCCGGCTGCG